>CEVH01008863.1_pt1 | contig 20287 bp, 16 predicted proteins | sample 356521 | NCBI WGS metagenome assembly CEVH01 (sample SAMEA2623446, study PRJEB7988) | marine metagenome | isolation source: saline water (ENVO:00002010), including
AAAAGCGGCTGTTTTCTGAAGAATTTTTGCTTGAAAGACCACTGCTTGCAGCGATCCGGCACCACAAACCACCTGTCTTGCTGATTGACGAAATTGATCGTGCTGATGAAGAATTTGAAGCGTATCTCCTTGAAATTTTGGCTGATTTTCAGATTACCATCCCCGAACTCGGCACTTTAAAAGCTCTCAGTAAGCCCATGGTGGTCTTGACGGCCAATGGCACGCGCGATCTTTCCGATGCATTGCGTCGCCGATGCCTGTACACCTATGTCGATTACCCCGATCGGCGCACCGAACTGGCTATTTTACAGGCACGCTGTCCAGATATCGAAGCAAATCTGGCCCAACAAGTCATCGGCTTTGTTCAGAAATTGCGCAGAGAAGATTTGGAAAAAATCCCCGGTATCGCAGAAACATTGGATTTTGCAGCCGCGTTGATGGGGTTGGGCATTGCGGATCTGACGGCTGATCCTGCTGTACTGCAAGCCAGCCTGACCACGCTTTTGAAAACGCAAACCGATCAAGCCAATATTACCACCGAAGTGGCCCAACGGCTTGCTGGACGGGCCGCATGAGCCGGATAACGCGGTTTTCTGGTCGCGATCCTGGTCCTGCAGCCAGAATGAGTGGGTTTTTAACCCATCTGCGTGAAAATGGGCTGCGCCTTGGTGTTGGCGAAACAGAATTGGCATTGGCGGGTCTGACCTGCATCAAAGCCGCGCGGGTCACGGAGACGCGCAGTGCCTTAAAAGCCATCTGCAGCGGATGTAAAGAAGACATAGAACGCTTCGACGATTTATTTGCCGCATATTGGATGAATGACGGGCGGGTGCGTACCAAAATCACAACCTCCCAAGCGCAGAGTTCATTTACAGGGGCGTCCACCTCGAACAAGACGGGCAGCGATCAAAGCGACAAAGCTGGAACACCAGAAGCGCCTCAAAATTGCGAGGAAGAGGCTGAAAGCGATGGTATTGGCAAACTGATTGCAAGCAAAACATCAAATTTAAAACGCACTGATTTGCGCAATTTAATCCAGCCTGAGGATCTCACAAAGGCCGAAAAGATCGCAGAAAAATTGGGCCAAGCCCTAAAGGACAGACGGTCGCGCCGCCGCCGCGCTGCGTCAAAAGGAGATCGTCTTCATTTTCGTAAAATTATCCGGAAAAGTCTGGCGAGCGGGGGGGAACCGATCCATTTGGTCCATAAAAAACGGCCTGACAGGCGCAAAAAAATTGCAGCCATATGCGATGTTTCTGGATCCATGACGATTTATGCGCGGGTCTTTCTGGCCTTTTTAATGGGTTTAATGCGCAATGATCCAAAAACAGACGCTTACCTTTTTCATACCCGTCTTGTGCGCATCAGCGAAGCGATGCGTGATAAAGACGCATTTCGGGCCCTCACCCGTATGTCGCTGATGGCAGATGGCTTTGGTGGCGGGTCTAAAATTGGGGCGAGCTTGGATCGCTATCAACGCAGCTATGCAAAACACTTTGTAGATGGGCGCACCGTGGTATTAATCCTATCTGACGGCTATGACACGGGTCCGCAAGACCATCTGGCAATGGCACTTGCAAAACTAAAGAAACGCGGCTGTAAAATTATCTGGTTAAACCCGTTGAAATCTTGGCGCGAGTATCAGCCGATTGCCAATGGGATGGCTATGGCTTTGCCCTATATTGATATATTCAAAGCGGCTGGAACCCTAGAAGATTTGGCAGCCCTAGAAACGGAGTTGACCTTTCTGTGATGTCCGACGATCGTCTTGAGCAAGAAATTTCCGAAGCCATACACGGGATGCGTACCCGCCAAGAGGCTTTTGCGCTGGCGACAATTGTAAGAACCGCAGGTCCCACATCGGCAAAACCAGGCGCCAAGGCTGTGTTAGATGCACAGGGGCACATCGTGTTTGGATGGCTTGGTGGCGGCTGTGCGCGCAGTGCTGTGAAGGCGGGTGTTATGCGCGCGCTTCAAGAGGAAACCCCACAGCTGGTCTCTGTCACACCAGAAGAGATGTTGTCGGAAAAAGGTTTGAAAAGCGGCGATCACAGCGATGGTGTCCATTTCGTGCGCAATGGTTGTCCTTCTAAAGGAACGATAGATATTTTTATTGAACCCTGCATACCACGTCCGGAATTGGTTATCTTGGGAGCCTCACCGGTAGCGATGGCGCTAAACGCTCTGGCACCTCAGTTTGATTGGGCAGTCTCACATCATCAGACTGTCGAGACATTCACCTTTGCTCCGCTAGAGAGACTTCAGGCCATTGTAATCGCCACTCAAGGCCAAGGAGATCTTGCTGCTCTGACCAGCTCTTTGCAGGGCTCGGATGGGTTTATAGCATTCGTTGGGAGCCGCCGGAAATATGAATCGCTGGCAAAAAAACTGAAAGAAAACGGGATTTCAGAGGAAAAAATAAAGTCAGTCCAATCGCCGGCCGGCATGGATATTGGAGCCGTCACACCCGAAGAAATTGCCCTGTCAATTTTGGCAAGTCTAACGACATTGCGCCGCAAAGCTGTACGCGGAGAGGCGGCATATAGGTAAATAAGCGAAACATACAATCTTCTTCTGACCGATATAGAAGGTGTTCGCCAACAAAGTCGAACATGGCTCAGGTTGCCCAAACTTTGGCAAAACTATCCCGCAAGAAGGCTACGCCACCGGATAAACGCAGCCTTGCGGTTTTTCTTAATCCAAAACGAAATATTGGGCCAAACCTTTTGCCGCCGGGTCACGGCAAATTCATAACTTACATCCACGCCACGGCCGTTAAACAGGGGTCCTAGGTTTCTGTGTGAGAGTGGAAATATCAGGTACAGCGTGACTGTAAGCAGAATAATCTTAGGACCGGTTTTGAAGGTGCAGAAGGACCGACAATGAGACATAGTCAGATCCCGAATTGCCACGCCTATAGTGTGAGTTGATTTATGTCGATAGTGATCTGGCCGTCTGACCCCGCCCAAATTCTGCACGAAAACGTTCAAATTCTTGCGGCAGCAGAACACATTACTTTCAATTTTGCTTCAGCGAGTTCAGGAGGCAAAAGACCAAGCCCGCAATCTGGCGCAACGACAAGACGTTCGCGGTCAATATGATTAAGGGCTGAGCGGATGCGCGCTTCGACTTCGTCTACTGTTTCAATACGGCTTCGCGCAACGGCCACCGACCCAAAAATTACACTCATGCGTTCAAAGCTTTCGAGCAAGACAAGGTCATTGCAACAATGCGCATCTTCAATGGAAACCTGATCAATCCCCATTGCGTCAACATGGCGGGCAAGCCGGTGGTAACTATCAGGATCGGCTTTCTTATACTCTTCATCATCCAGATGGTCTGGGTACCCGCAACACATATGGACAATCTTCGTCACATTCTCAGGAACATTGTGGAAGCAGCGTTCCAGCCCCTCAATACCAAAATCCAAGGCGTCTTGAACCTGACGCGCAAAGAGAGGTTCATCCACCTGAATATAGCGACAACCCGCATCAACAAGCGCTAAAATTTCCTTATTCACTGTGTCAGCAAGTTCCCGATTGAGCCGCGGCCTGTCGTTATAGAAACAATCTGCCGTCGTATCCATGATCGTCAGAGGGCCGGGCAAGGTGAATTTAACAGGGGCTGATGACACGGTCTGGCTCGCTGTATAATCATGAGCCGCATAGCCCCTACCCTGATGTTTAACCGTGCTTCGGATCGCAGGAAGATTGGTTTCATAAGCCCCGTCGCGAAGAACGCGATGCTCAAGGTTTTCAAAATCAAATCCATGAAGATGGCGGCAGTGATAGTGAATATAGTTTTCGCGCCTGACCTCTCCATCTGTGGGGATAGCAATTCCAGCATTGATCTGAAGATCTATGATTTCTTTTGCAGCTCTGACAAAAAGCGCTTCATCATCGCTGCTGCGGTTTTGTTCATAAGCTGTAAATCGCTCTGTGACCAAGGCCGTGTTCATACCGCCAAGATTGCGCGCTGCATCAAACCAATCTTCGATTGGCAGATATTCAGGCTTGGGAAATGATCCAATAACTGTAGTGACAAGCGGAGCGTCAACCATAAAAAAAACCCCTTTCAACATAGCTCTGGGACTACCGTCACCCGTATTTTTGGCTGGGTCAATATGGTTTCTCCAAAACTTTCATTTTGAAAATCAATAGGATTTATTACTAAGAAAGAAAATGGTTATAGTCGAGAAGAACCAAAAAGGAGGCCAGCAATGTCGGGCGCGATGAGCTTTGATGAGTTGAAAGAAAAAACCAAAAATGGTGAGATTGACACCGTTTTAAGCTGTATTGTTGATATGCAAGGGCGGCTTGCAGGAAAACGGTTTCATGCAGCCCATTTCGTAAAGAGTGCTTGGAAAGAAACCCATTGCTGCAATTACTTACTTGCAACGGATCTCGAAATGGCGACACCCGATGGGTATCGCGCCACCTCTTGGGAAAAAGGATACGGGGACTATATTATGCGGCCTGATCTTTCGACGATCAGGCCGATGCCTTGGCTGGAAGGCACCGTGATGGTTCTCTGTGATGTCCTGGATCATCACACTCATGAGGAAGTTCCCCATTCTCCCCGAACCATCTTGAAAAAGCAGATCGCGCGCGCCGAGGCAATGGGCTTCACTCCAAAGATGGCGACAGAATTGGAATTTTTCATCTTTGAAAAAAGTTATGACGATATCCGAAAATCAGGCTTTCGCAATCTTGAACCGATCAGCGGTTACAATGAAGACTATCACATCCTTCAAACCACCAAAGAAGAACACCTCATGCGCCCTTTGCGTAATCATCTGCATGGCGCCGGGATTCCCGTGGAAAATTCAAAGGGAGAGGCCGAAGCCGGACAGGAAGAGCTCAACATCGCCTATGCAGACTCTCTGCTGAGTGCGGATTACCATACAATTGCCAAACACGCGGCAAAGGAAATTGGCTGGCAAAAGGGTCATGCAGTCTCTTTTCTTCCCAAGTGGCACCATAACCGCGTGGGTTCCTCCTCCCATATTCACCAGTCTCTTTGGCAAGGGGATAAGCCCGTTTTTTACGACCTTAAGGATCCAAACGGGCTTGGCATGTCCGCGACGATGAAACACTATCTTGCCGGTCTTTTGACATATAGCCGCGATTGCACCTATTTCTTGGCCCCATATATCAACAGCTATAAGCGTTTCGCCAAAGGATCTTTTGCGCCAACGCGGATCATCTGGTCGGTTGATAACCGTACTGCAGGCTATCGAGTCTGCGGGGACGGCACCAAATCCGTGCGCATTGAAAACCGTATTGGCGGAGCAGATCTCAACCCTTATCTTGCCATGGCGAGCCAGCTTGCCGCGGGTTTGAGCGGAATTGAAGAAGGTCTTGATCTTCCTCCTGCCACACGGGGTGATGTATACAGGGGCCGCTCGGCCCTGCTGCCAACGACGCTTCGGGACGCTCGTACAGCGCTGGTCAAATCAAATATGCTAAGACGCCTCTTTGGGGATGATGTTGTAGAGCACTATGCCCGCGCCGCTGAATGGGAAATCGAAGAATTCAACCGAGTTGTGACCGATTACGAAGTGGCCCGTGGGTTTGAGCGGGCCTGACACCTAACGCATCCCATGCATTCTTTCTGTTTCGGGACCCGCCTTAGGAAGAAAGTTCCTTCCAGCGATGACAGGCAACCTCATGGCCCTCATCCACAGTTTCAAGCATGGGCTCATCTTGGCGGCAGAGATCGGTAGCATAGCGGCATCGCGTGTTAAACTTGCAGCCCGTTGGCTGATTAGTTGGAGATGGAATTTCACCTTCCAGTTTCTGTGCCTTGCCTTTGTCATCAGGGTTAAGTGATGGGATCGCCGAAAATAACGCTTTCGTATAAGGGTGTTTGGGGGCAGCAAATAATTTTCGTGTCGGGGCAGTTTCAACAAGCCGCCCCAGATACATAACGGCCACATGATCACAGGTATGGGCCACCACGCTCAAATCATGACTGATAAACATAAACGTCAGCCCAAGTTCCTTTTGCAACTGTTTCAGCAAATTTAGGACGTCTGCCTGAATAGATACATCAAGAGCCGCCACGGATTCATCGGCCACCACAAAGCGTGGTCTGGACACCAAGGCTCTGGCGATGGAAATACGTTGGCGCTGTCCGCCGGAAAATGCATGGGGAAAACGGCGCAGATGTTCAAGGTTGAGCCTGCATCTGCCTGCAATTTCCCTGACCCTTTCATCCACCTCTTCGCGACTGGATGCCATTTTCATTACTTCAAGCGGCTCGGCTATGATATCGCGCACCGTCATGCGCGGCGACAGTGCCGCATAGGGATCCTGAAAAATAAGCTGCGCCCTGCGGCGGTATTCTGCAAGCTGTGGCTTATCAAGATTGCTCAGATCAAAGGAGACCTCACCATCATCGTAATGTGCAGATCCGTCGCTGATCGGAACAGCATTGAGAAGCGCGCGCCCCAGTGTCGTCTTGCCGGAACCAGACTCCCCCACAAGCCCAAAAAATGATCCCTGTTCGATGTTAAGCGATACATTATTTACGGCTTTTAAGACAGTCTGACTGAACAATCCTCTGCCAATGCGATAAGAGACCGAAAGCCCTGATGCCGTGATCAAATTCTTTCCAGCCATCACGACGCGTCCTTGTTAAAGTGGTGACACAGAACGCGATGCTCAGGCTTCACCCATTCCTCTGAGGGAATATGAGTCGAACAGAGTGCCCCCATCAATTCACCGCAGCGCGTATTGAAAACGCAACCCTGTGGCCTTTCCAAAGGGGATGGAATGTCTCCGGGGACCGGTGTCAATGGCGCGTCAAGGTCGTCAAGCCTTGGAAGCGCGGCAAGCAGGCCTTTGGTATAGGGATGCATTGGCGTGTTTATTACCCCACGGACCGGACCTTCTTCGATAATTCGGCCCAAATACATTACGCTGACCTTATTCGCTGTCTGCGCCACAACGCCCAAATCATGGGTGATAAAAATGATCCCCATATTGAACTCGTCAACAAGGTCTTTCATCAAGTCGAGCACTTGCGCCTGAATGGTCACATCCAGTGCTGTTGTCGGTTCATCAGCGATCAGCAATTTGGGCTTTGTCGACAGTGCCATCGCAATCATTGCCCGCTGGCGCATGCCTCCGGAAAGTTCGAAGGCATATTGATCAAACCGTTTCGCCGGATCAGAGATACCCACGCGATCCAGCATTTCCACTGAAATCTCCCGTGCTTGGGCCTTACTGAGATCACCGTGAAGCTGTAATTGTTCCACCATCTGCTTACCAATGCTGATCGACGGAGCAAAACTGGCCATCGGCTCCTGAAAGATCATTGATATTGCCCCACCGCGCACCACCTTGAGGTCAGCAGGCCTTCGTAGTGACAAAACATCGACCGGTCCCCGATCCGTATGCAGGATAATACTGCTCTCTGGATCATAGAGCGCATTTCTGGCGTTCAAATGCATCAGCGCTTTGGCCGTTACAGATTTCCCAGAACCGCTTTCACCCACGAGCCCCATGACTTCGCCCCGATTGAGTGAAAAACTGACGTCTTCAACGGCGGTAATCAGTCCTTCATCAGTGCGGAATTTGAGGGTGAGATTTTTAACTTCAATCAGCCTGTCCACAAAACCCCCTAATTATTTAAGTCAGAATAGGGATCAGCAGCATCGCGCAGACCGTCGCCGACAAACACAAAAGCCATCACCAATACGATAAAAAAGATGACAGGGATAAAATACCACTGGTAATTCATAAGCACATCCGCACTTGTCACATTCTGCAGCATCACCCCAAGTGAATTGACCGGATCCTTAAGGCCCAAGCCGATAAAACTGAGCGCCGTTTCAGAAAGCACCATATAGGGAAATGAAATCACCAGATCGACGATGATGTAACTGGTGAACGACGGAAGCAAGTGGCGCCGGATGATGTGCGAGGATGACGCACCGCTCAGTTGCGCGGCCAAAACATATTCCTGATTGCGCTCCGTCAAGAGATGGGTTCGCACGCGGCGCGCCAGAGTGGGCCAACCGATGAGGCCCAGAATGAGCGAAATAAAGAAAAATCGCATTTCAGATGTCCATTCCTGCGGAATAAACGCGGCGATTGCCATAAACAAGGGAATGGCAGGAACCGTTCTTACTGCATCGGTGACCATCTGCAGAACGGAGTCGATCCAGCCCCCGTAATACCCCGACACTCCTCCAATGACCAAAGCCAGAACAAAGGCAATAAACACACCGATACTGCCGACTTGCAAAGACGTCCAAATTGCATGGAGTGTTCGGGAAAATATATCTTTGCCGCTCGCATCAGTGCCAAAGAGGTGGACAAACCCGTCATCTATCCCGAACAAATGTAGATTGCCGGGGATAAATCCTAGAATTTTATAATCAGATCCTGTCACAAAAAACTGAACATAGCGCCTTTTGTCATCATTTATTTTTTCAACCCATCGGAAGTTGGTTTTGATGGATCTTTCCCTTTCGATGGTATGCAGGAAGGGGCGCAAGGAACATCCGTTTTTGTCACAGAACATTGGTATATTGGGCGCGCCATTGAGGTAATCTTTGTTGCGACCCGCAATTGTGGGATCATATGGCGAAAGGAAGGGGGCCAGAATGCCAGAAACAATGAGCACGATCAGCACCGCTGCTGCAACCATAGCCGCGCGCTGTTTTTTGAAACGCGCCCAGACCAATTGCCGCTGGGAGGCCGTAAAATAAGCTTCTTTGGCTTTTTGGTCCTGCGCGGTTGCGGATGTGGGTATGGAGGTGAGATTGTCTGTCATGGCTAATTCAGAATACTCTTACGGATACGGGGATCAAGAATGGCCAAAAGCACATCGGTAAAAAAGTTGAGCGCAACGATCGATCCTGTCAGAAGGAAAATGATCGCACCGGCCAATTGTTGATCATTGGAGCGCGCCAGCGCCTCGATCAGAAGCGCGCCTGCATCTGTCAAGGTCAGGATCAGTGCAACAATGGGCAATTCGTTGAAAACGCGGTTCAGGTCAAAACCGAGGCTGTTGACAATCGGCGCAAGCGCATGGCGTGCAGGATAGCGCCAAAGCAGTTTTCGACCGTAAACACCACGCGCTGCGGCTGCGGTGACGTAAAGTTTGCCGATTTCATCCGACATAAGCGCGCGCACCGTTTGTAAGGCAAACGCCGTTGCGGACCAACCCAGAATGAAAATCGGCAGCCACGCGTGCTTTAGAAGATCAACAAACTTATCCATGTCCCAAGCTGCATCACGGTATTCTTTTGAAAACAACCCCGTGAGCGTGTCGCCGAAATAGATTGTAGAAAACAGCATTACCATCAACGCCAGCAGAAAATTTGGGATGGCAAGACCAAGATAGCTGACCAACTTCAACCCGTTGTTGAGATAGGGATTATTCGTCGCCGCTGAGATAATTCCGACGGGAATGGCGATAAGATAGGCCAGTGCAAGTGACGCAAGACATATTCCAAGTGACAGCCAGAATTTCGTTCCAAGCAAAAGTGCGATATCCACCCGAAGAATGCAGCTTTCGCCAAATTCGCCGCGAAAGGCATCTACGATCCAAAGCCCCCAGCGTTGAGCAAAGGGTTTATCCAGACCAAGGCGCCGGCGCTCATTTTCAATATCTTCGACGGATATGCCCGACCCTTGAGTATTTTTAAAAGCCAAATAACGTTCTGCGCAATCGCCTGGAACAAGTTCCATAAGCGTAAACACGACCAAGGAAATAATCACCAATGTCAAAATAGCGAGCAACGCGCGTGACATGATGAATTTGCCAAACTGCAACATGGGTTGCCCTGTACTTGTTCTTTAACTTATTATCATAAATCATCAAAAGCTGATTTTAGGATAAAGTCCATGGGCAGACTATGCCGCCCATGGATCATAGTGTTATATTTCCGTTCCGGTTCCTATTCGTTCAACCACCACTGGGTCGCACGATATGGATATGTCCGGTAGTATTCATACGAATGCGTTTTGAACGACGTGAAGTTGTTCAAATTGTTATGGTGGATCATCGGAGCAGGCGCGTTGACGGTACCGATGAACAGCAGGTTTTCAACCATGTTTTTCACCATACGCTCACCAAGTGCTTTAAACTCTGCACTCGCTTGATCGGCTGATTGGAACGCGTTTATGTCGGCAATCAACTCTTTGACATAGGCTGGTGGCTCTACACCTTGAGCACCATTGCTGTCGACCCATTCCGCCCAGAGCATACCCGTGCGCACACCGAAGTAGTTTTCAAACGGAGGCACCCAAAGTTCGTTGTTGCCCAGCACAATGGCCAGCGGCTGGCTCTTGCGCCACATCGTTACGTCGAGTTTGTTGGCAGACTGCGCAGACCGGAATTCATCTGGTGTGACTTCTTTCACAACAGATTGAATGCCCACATCAGCCCAATATTGTGCAACCAGTTCAACGGTTTGTCCGGCGATCCCCTGTGTAGCAAAGCTAAGGTTCAAAACCAATTTGCCCCCGCTTGGCAACTCACGGAAACCATCGCCATCAGTATCCTTCATGCCCACCTCGTCCAAAAGGCTGTTGGCACGAGACGTGTCAAATTGCGTTGCATGATTTAGCCATTTGTCGGAAACAAACGCTGGCTTGGGTGAAAACCCAATATACTGTTGTGGCGTTCCCTGACCAAAGAAGCCCACTTCGTTAAGCTCATCGCGGTTTATGGCCACAGACATGGCTTCACGGAACCGTACATCATTGAAAACAGCACGTTTGGCTTCATCTTCATGCGTCACGTTAAACGCAAACACACCAAGCGTGATTTCGGGGCGCAGATCGACAGTGTAGTTGCCCTGATCCTGACCATCAAGAAGAGCAGGCGCTGATGCAAGCTGCAAGGACTGCGCCTTATAGTCAACATCGCCGTTGATGATTGACAGCAGACGTACTTCGTTGTCGTTCTTGTAAACTTCATCCTGCTCTGAAATGTAAGGCAGTTGCTGCCCCGTCGGATCCACTTGGTGGAAATAGGGGTTGGCGACTAAGTGGCGCCCCTCGGTTGTATCGGTCACATACATATGGCTTTCCAGTGTTGGAACAACTGGCATGGGCAAGTTGCCTGCGATATCTGGACGGCTCAAGAGGGGTGAGGGAGTATCAGTCCAGTCTGAATTTCCATAATAGGCTTTGATTGCATCATAGCCATTTTCAAAACCGAGAGACTGCGCATATGCATCCGCATCCGCATTGATTGCTGGGTGGAATTTACCAAGGAAATGCTTGGGCTGAAAACCTTGGGCAAAATGCGTTGCAAAGTGCGCCAAAAGACCCGGCTTAGGCGCCGGCAGATTGAACACAACTGTCGTTGCATCCGGCGTATCAACCGTCATCTTTTCGCCACCCACGGTGATATAATCCTTGGGCTTTTCAAAGATATTGGTGTCCATCATAAGATGGTCATGATAGAATTTTACATCTGCACTGGTAAATGGCGCACCGTCTGACCACTTATGCCCCTTGCGAAGATGGAAAGTCAGCTGCGTGAAATCATCGTTCCACGTCCAAGCCTTTGCCACATTGGGCACGATTGTCTGAAGGTCGTCAGAAAAGCGCACAAAATTGACATGACGCACCGAAAGGAAGTCAGAGGTTCCGGCTTCAGTCGCATTTGACAGCACATCAAGTGTCCCGCCGTATTTACCGATACTGTCATAAGGGACCACAACAAGCGGCTCTTCAGGGATACGATCAGCCAAGGGCGGCAAATCAGGGTTACCCTTTATCATTGCATTCAAAGCAGCAATATCAGGGTTAGCAGAAAAGCTCATTGAACATCCTGCAGCTGCCTCAAATTCAGCTTTTTCATATTGCTGAGGGTACGCACCAGAAGCGACCCCTTTCATATCTGCCACCGTCACAGCGGGGCAGTTAGCATAAGCAGTGATCGGAAGTCCCATCAGCACAAATGCAGTGAACAGTGATTTTTTCATTATTTCCTCCTGTTGGCTTCCAAACCTAAACATCGGTCATTCCGCCGTTAGTTGTCTTCGCAATGGCATTCGTCATCTCCATTGATAAAGCTCAATAAAAGCCGAACTCAGCGCTCGCGAATCACAGACTGTCCTAGGATACTAGCCCAACGTAACAAAAAAAATACAGTCATGTTGCGTCTATCTCGATCAAACTATAGCAGGCATATCAAAGCGATCGATTGAAATTAAAGCAAAAAATAGTAATATTTTTTATTGTCCTTCACAAAAACGATAGATTTCCGAGATTTGGACAGGTGGTAGATCATTTATCAAAATGATCCTCTAGCCACCCCGCGTGATGTGATCATAGTTTTCCCAAATCGTCCTTCAGCATGGTACATACGATGACTGAGCAAGGCCTGCGTCAGGCGGTGCCGCTCGTCTTTTGCCTTGCTTTGATCCATTGAAATCATTGCTTCGTGCGGACCAGTCGTTTCAATCAAAAGCTGATCCAGTCCCCCTCCAAAATGGATCAACCTCCGATCACCGGCACGTAATACAGCCAAATGACACTCACGGGAAGAAAGACCAAGATTTTCCTGCCAGAGTGTTGGTTTCACCGGATCTCCGAAATCCATTTCCGACATGGTGACATCCTTCCAGCGGGATGGCGTCTCTCCCGTTAAAAACGGGCTGAGCGGCCTCCCGTCCATACTATCGGGAATTTCAATGCCAAGAAGGTCAAGAATAGTCGGGCTCACATCTATGGACTCTGTCGGCAGGGTAATGCGCGTGCCATGACAGGATTGCACATGATGCGGCACCTTGATCATCAGCGGGACATGAAACGCCGCGTCATGGTAGTGCATCTTCCCCCAACAACCGTAATCACCCAACATCTCACCATGATCTGCAGTCACAAGGATAAGCGTCTCGTCATATTGGCCGGAGTCCTTCAACCAGGTCATGATGCGGCCGATATGATGGTCAAGTTCTGCCACCAGACCCATGTAGATTGCCCGTAGCATGGCAGTGATTTCGGGGCTTTCTTGAAGATCATCAAATCCCACCACCATATCTCGGACGCGGCGATATTGCCGTGCCAGATCATCAAATGGGTGAAAATCCGTTTGATCTTCTCTCATCAAGGGCGCAGGCATATCGGCTGGATCCAAAAGACTGTTATAAGGCGCTGGAGCCACAAATGGGGGGTGCGGCCTGATGTAGGTAACATGCGCAAACCACCCCGCGTCCCGCGTCTGAAGATCTTCTAAAACCCGATCCGTCAGAAAGGCAGTGTCGCTGTGTTCGGCCTTATAGCCGGCCGGCGACGAAAGTTTATCCCCGATCGGCCTGAACACAGCACTGCCAGATCCCAAACTATAGCCCTGCGCATTGAGGTAAGATTCCCAAGCCCGATTACAATCAAACCGCATTTCCTGAACTTCAACAAACCCAGTCATAACCTGTTCATAGGACGTCAAAACAGGATCATCGGGCGGAAAATGCCGCGGGTCGGGCGATGTATCCGTGTAACCGTAGAGCAGTGGTTGAATGCCCGCTTGGCCCAACGACAGGGCCAAATTCGGTTTATCCTGAGGCAACGGAGTTCCATTGCGAACAGACCGGTGGTTCATTGCATACTGCCCCGTGAGCAATGAAGCGCGGGCCGGACCACAGGGGCTGGTCACGGAAAAATGCTGATCAAAAACAACGGCGTGCCCCATAAGCTCTGAAAGATTTGGTAAGGCGACCGTCTGAGCCAAGGCCCCCGTCAGCGCATCTGCGCGCATCTGATCAAACACGATGAAAAGCACATTATTGCGACCAATCTGAGCAGACATCTTGTTTGCCATAAAGCCATTCCGCTTGAGTATATCTTTGCACAAAAAACTATGCTCACCGGCATAGGTCAACAGGTTTGTTGATCAAGTTGAAACTTTGCTCCATGCGTCAAGGCTGGCCAAAAAAGCTTTGATCACTGGGACGTTTTGGCGCGAAGCAAGACAGGCCAAGGTCTCTGGCATATCAAGCCCGTCCTGCGCGATTAGGATTTTTTCAAGTTGGCTGTCCGCACCAATTTCAACTGCCGACGCAAACCCAATCCCAAAACCTTCTGCCACCAAATCGCGCATCGTCTCCCGACCTTCGACGACAAAGCTTGATGTCAGCGTGATCCCGCGGTCGCGCGCCGCCCTTAGCACGCGCGACTGGGTCTGGGAGCCCGCCTCTCTGAAAATGAGCGGAAGTCGGGCAAGATCAGCAAAATTCAGCATGCCGTCGGCTCGTCTTTGTACCCCATGTTGACCCAAAAACTCTGGAGCAGACAGGGCGACAATTGGTGCCGCACCAAGAGGTTTCGTAAATAAATCGCGTTCTGCTGTTCCCGCCACAAAAATACCAATTTCTGCCTCGTAGTTGCGTAACGTCTGAAGCACCTTTGCTGAATTTCCTGTACGGAGATCTATTGCGATATCTGGGTGATCTATGCCGAATTGTTTCAGGAGGCTTGTAATATGGGCCGGTGAGTCTGCGATAATTCTAAGTCGGCCCTTCACCGTTTTCCTTGATCGATCAAGAAACTCCGCGATGACCTCTTCTGCATCAAAAAAGTGCTGGACAAGATGAAATAACTCTTCCCCCGCCGCAGTTAAAACAACTTGCCTGTTTGTTCGATCAAAAAGCAACATATCATGGTCACGCTCCAATTGGCGGACGTGATCGGACAGCGAGGGCTGCGACTGGTTGAGGTATTTTGCAGCCCGGGAAAATCCGCTGTGACGCGCAACATGATAAAAAGCCTTTAGTTGCGTATATCGCATGACCGTACCATCCATAAGTTTTTCCGATAGTATGATAATAATTTACAAATTTACATATGGAAAAAAATGTTCTTATCATCACGTTCAAATGGATAATTCATCTGAGGCGACAGGATGACTGATCAGAACTCATCGTCACGGTCCACTGCATTCCCTGACCCGCGACTGGGGGAACCTTTTTTGCTGACACCGGGGCCGCTGACCACGGCCTTTGAAGTGAAGGAAGCCATGTTGAAAGACTGGGGAAGCTGGGACGCCGACTTCCGCGCGCTCACTGCTGACATGAGGAAACGACTGCTTAAAATCCTTGGTGCAGGTTCTCATGAATATGAATGCATTCCCGTTCAGGGATCAGGAACCTATGGGGTTGAGGCCATGCTTGGCAGTGTTGTTCCGCGGGATGGCAAAGTACTTGTGCTTGCAAATGGGGCATATGGACAACGCGCAGCTGAAACCATGCGGTATCTGAAACGCACATACCACCTGCTCGACAAAGGGGATTACTTACCACCGCGGGGTGATGAAATCGCTGCAATTTTGGCAAGTGACCCTGCTATCACACATGTTCTGGCCATTCATTGTGAAACAAGTTCAGGTATTCTTAACCCCCTTTCTGAAATTTCCAAGGCCACGCAGGATGCAGGCCGGCGACTTCTTATAGACAGCATGTCGGCTTTTGGTGGCGTTGACATTACTCCCGAAACAATTCCGTTTGATGCCATGGTGTCTTCCGCAAATAAATGCATCGAAGGGGTCCCAGGGTTTGGGTTTGTCTTTATCCGTCGTGACGTTCTGGAAAACACAAAGGGAAACAGCCATTCGCTTAGCCTTGATCTTTATGCACAATGGGCCACGATGGAAAAATCCGGTCAGTGGCGGTTTACCCCACCAACACATGTCGTCGCCGCGTTTTTGGAGGCGCTTCGTCTCTTTGAAGAGGAGGGAGGCGTTGCGGCGCGCAGTGCGCGATATTCCCAAAACCGTGATGTGCTGGTGTCAGGTATGCGCCGCTTGGGGTTTGAAACGCTTCTGGATCAGGCTTGGCTTTCTCCAATAATAGTAACATTTTTCTGCCCCCAAGATCCCGCATTCCACTTTGACCGTTTCTATGATCTGATGAAAGCCTCTGGCTATATCATTTATCCCGGTAAGCTGACTGTGGTTGACAGCTTTCGTATTGGCTGTATTGGGCGTATGGATCACTACATCATGCAGGGCGTTGTAGATGCCGCGGCCCGTGCCCTAACCGAAATGGGGGTTCAGGATGCTTCCCCCCCTGAAAAAGCACTTGAAGAACGCAAACGACTGTCTTCTGTATAAACTTGTGAACTAAGGATAACCCGATGACATTAACCGGACCCGTCAACGCTAATGGCCGCAGCTATGCAGCCCCGCAAACCTGCGCCGTAGTGATTTGTCTTGATGGATGTGAACCTGAATATCTTGATGTTGCCATTGCAGAAGGGCTAATGCCAAACCTCGCCCGCATCCAATCAGAGGGCACCGCGCGCCTTGCGCATTCAGTGATCCCATCGTTTACAAATCCCAATAATATGTCCATTGCAACGGGCCGGCCTCCTGCGCATCACGGCATTTGCGGAAACTTCCTTTACGATCCCGATACAGGCGAAGAAGTCATGATGAATGACGTCCGTTTTCTACGGGCACCGACCATATTCTCACAATATTTTAACGCGGGCGCCCGTGTCGCCGTGGTCACGGCCAAAGACAAACTGCGCGCCCTTTTGGGGGCTGGGCTGTCTTTTGAAGAAGGCAGAGCAATCTGCTTTTCATCTGAACGGGCAGATCAGGCGACCAAAGATGCAAACGGAATTGAAAACGCCAGTCTCTGGCTTGGACGTGATGTGCCAGAAGTTTATTCAGGTGCTCTTTCTGAATTTGTTTTTGCCGCGGGATGTAAACTGCTCGAAGAATGGCAACCCGATATCATGTATCTGTCCACAACAGATTATATCCAGCATAAATTTGCCCCCGATGAACAGGGTGCTAAGGAATTTCATGCAATGGTTGACGGATACCTCGGCAAGCTTGATGCAATGGGCGCAGCCATAGTGTTGACAGCAGACCATGGTATGAAACCAAAACACGATGGCTCAGGCGCACCGCGGGTCGTTTACATTCAAGACATGCTTGATGAATGGCTGGGCCGTGCAGCAGCGCGGGTCATATTGCCAATCACTGATCCTTACGTCGTGCATCATGGTGCACTTGGGTCATTTGCCACCGTTTACCTTCCGCATGATGTTGATCATGGAGAGATCATACATAAACTGGCTTCCACCGAAGGAATTATGCTTGCCATCGACAAAGAAAGCGCCTGTGCACGTTTCGAGTTGCCCGCAGACCGGATAGGGGACGTGGTCTTGGTATCAGATGAAAATATGACCATCGGAACCTCTGCTGACCGTCACGATCTTGCCGCGCTCAAGGAGCCACTACGCAGTCACGGCGGGTTAACCGAACAGACGGTGCCATTCATCGTCAATCGGAAAATTGATATCGCTTCAGCGCCAGAGCTGCGCAATTTTGATGCGTTTTACTATGCCGCATTGGCGGCTTCGGTCTAGGGAAGGATAACCGATGGTTCAACAAACGATCCGCCATGATGCCATGCGCATCGGAGGTGAAAAAATCAAAACCGATGCCGTTGTTGACGTGCGATATCCTTATACCAATGAGGTTATCGGCACGGTTCCAGCAGGTACCGCAGAGCACGTCCGCAAGGCCTTTGAAATCGCCGCTGCCTACGAACCGAAACTAACACGATATGAACGCCAGCAAATTCTGTTTCGCGCCGCTGAACTGATCCGCGCACGGCGCGAGGAAATTGCCCGTTGGTTGACACTTGAACTGGGCATCTGCAAACAACATTCTCTTTATGAAGCAGGTCGTTCTTACGATGTTTTCACGCTGGCAGGTCAGCTTGCAATTCAGGATGATGGACAGATTTTTTCCTGTGATCTGACCCCCCATGGCAAAAGCCGCAAGATTTTCACGAAGCGCGAACCGGTCCGCGCAATCTCGGCGATCACACCCTTTAACCATCCTCTCAATATGGTCGCTCATAAGATTGCGCCCTCAATTGCAACCAACAACTGCATGGTATGCAAACCAACAGAACTGACGCCACTGACCGCGCTCACCTTGGCCGATATTTTATACGAAGCAGGACTGCCACCCGAAATGTTTCAGGTTGTGACGGGCTGGCCGCAAGATATCGGGGATGAAATGATTACCAACCCAAATATCGATATCATCACCTTTACCGGCGGTGTGCCCGTAGGCAAAATGATTGCCCAAAAGGCGGGCTATCGCCGCTGTGCCCTTGAACTGGGCGGCAATGACCCTCTCATCATCCTCAATGATCTCGATGCTGATGATCTCGAAAAAGCCGCCACCATTGCGGTGGCGGGCGCCACAGGAAATTCCGGCCAACGCTGTACCGCGGTAAAGCGGATCCTTGTTCAGGAAAGCATCGCGGATAAAATAACACCGCTGATCTTAGAAAAAGCCAAAGCAATCCGTTTTGGAGATCCTCAGGATCCCGAAACCCAATTGGGCTGCGTCATTTCTGCAGAGGCGGCCGCCCTTTTTGAACAGCGTGTTCTGGACGCAGAAAAAGCGGGGGCAAAGATTTTGTATCACCCGGGCCGCAACGGTGCGCTTTTGCCTCCGATCGTTGTTGATCATGTTCCTCACGACAGCGAATTGGTTATGGAAGAAACATTTGGTCCGATTGTCCCGATCGTACGCGTTCCAGATGATGACGACGCTGTCATGGCTATTTCAAACAGCACAGCGTTCGGGCTTTCTTCAGGTGTATGCACGAATAACCTTATCCGGGCCACCAAATATATTGAGGGCCTCAACGTGGGGACTGTGAATATTTGGGAACAACCCGGCTATCGGATTGAAATGTCACCCTTTGGGGGGATTAAGGACTCCGGCAATGGCATCAAGGAAGGTGTTCTGGAGGCTATGAAATTCTTTACAACCGTTAAGACATATTCTCTGCCATGGCCCAATTGACGATTAGGATAGGACCGAGGAATGTCGGCTGACATTTTAGCCTTGGTGCTGATGGCCGCTCTGTTTCATGCACTGTGGAATGCTGTGGTCAAAGGTGCGGGGGACAGAACGATCACCTTTGGATTGGTGATGATCGGTCAAACTTTGCCAGCCTTACTTATTGTGCCTTTCGTACCCCTGCCCAATACGGCCGTCTTGCCCTATTTGTTTCTCTCTGTTGTTATTCATTGGGGGTATTATTATTTTCTGGTGTCTGCCTATAGGTTTGGAGATCTGTCTCTTGTCTATCCCATCGCTCGAGGGCTGACGCCGGTACTTGTAGCACTGGGCGGGCTTTTTATTGTGGGGGAAATATTACCCCCTCTTGCCTGGCTGGGCCTGATGCTGATTTCATTTGGAATATTGATCTTGGCTTGGACCGCAATATTCAAGGAACAGTCGTTTTTAGGTATCATGCTCGCGCTTGGAACCTCCTTTATGGTGGCTGGCTATTCTTTGGTTGACGGAATGGGCGTACGCCTGACGGAAAATGCCTTGTCCTACATTGTTTGGCTTTTCATCATTGAAGCCATCGCCATTATTGCTATTTTTGCGCCGCGCCGAGACCGTCTTCGGATGCTCACGCGACGGCAGATTTGGACTGGTATCATAGGCGGCGTTATGGCCTCAATTGCCTATGGGCTGGTGCTTATTGCAAAGACCCATGCCCCCATCGCTATGGTATCTGCTTTGCGGGAAACATCAGTTGTTTTTGCTTCACTGATAGGACTTATTGTTTTTGGAGAAGGACCGGCAAGGCCACGATTAATGGCCGCAATCATTGTGGCATCTGGCATCGTCGCGCTGTCGCTCGTGTAATGTTCAGACGAGCAAGTTTCCCGCTGGTGAGTGGCCATTTCATGCGGCCCATTTCACTGGCGGCCCCTGCAGGTCTTCGAATTCAATATCACCGAACCAAAGAACACGCCGTACTCCGGCAGCTGTACCCAAAATCTGAACATCCTAAAATAGGAACCGCAGGATATTCTTCTGTTTAACCATCTTGTTTTAGCGCGGGCAAATACTAATTGTCGGCGTCGCGCATTTCCCATAATGTGATTTCCGCGTGATTATTTTTGTTCTGACTGTACTTGATCCTCCGCGTCCTCACTTGACGGCTGTATGTACAGACTAAGAATCCATGTAATCAAAATTGCGATAATTACTGGCACAACGCGGCGCATGAAAAAATTGTCAAAGTCCGTCAATTTGGAAAGCATGTGGTTCGCTCCTGTGAAAACCAGTTTTTGTCATCCTATTGAATGTTCATCCCTTTTCAGAGCGGCACTCTAAAATATTCAGCTGTATTGACGGTTCCATCCCGTATTTGACGATTGCTGTATGAAACAGCACTTCGCCAGTGAACAAAAAAATATCTTCTCTGTCGTCGTCATATGCATGGGCACGAAATGATATCTTCTCTCCAGCAGGATCTAAATAC
>CEVH01008822.1_pt1 | contig 20232 bp, 19 predicted proteins | sample 356521 | NCBI WGS metagenome assembly CEVH01 (sample SAMEA2623446, study PRJEB7988) | marine metagenome | isolation source: saline water (ENVO:00002010), including
ATTATCTAGTGTACGCCCTTTCGAGTCTTGATCTCAACGCGTGCCGTCATAGTTGAATTACTTTTTAGGTCTGAAATTAAAGTGGTTAGATGGGATTGGGCCCACTTATTCTGCGCAGGTCAAGGAAGAAAATAAATTGTCGACTTGATCCGACACTTGGCTCGGCACTTGTGTGGTTTCTGATTCGATGATCTCTAAAACAGTTTCAAGATCACCGCATGCCGTTTGTGAATCAGTGCCCGAAATTAGAATGGCGCGGGTGAGAAGCACCTCAATGTTTGTGGGATTTTGATTTACTGCGAAATTAATTTGGCTTACTGCTCGTTGGTAGAGTGCCACGTCACCTGTCTGAGCCAAAAGCAAAGCTTGTCGACTCAATGCCTCTGGATTAGTAGGGTCGTCTTCTAAAATAGCACGGAATAGCTTAAGGGCGCTCACACTTCTTTGTGCTTTATCGCTCTGAAGAAGGTAGTTAGCTGCTTCGAGAGCAATTCGGGTGTTCATTTCTAATTCGTTCAGCAAAGGTTGTTCAAAATTTTGTAGAAGGTCATATTTTGACTCTGCATATACCTTCCCTATTAATCCTTGACTGTCAAGAACGCTTCGTAATTGAGAGGTAATTTCGAGTTCTTGGAGTTCCTGAAGCTCAATAAGAGCTTCGGAAAACCTTGACTCATCAGATAATGCGATGGTTAAAAAAACTATTGCATCAGCAAATTCTGGATTTAGGATACGAACCTCTCGCCAATCTCTGATCTGTGGATCGCTATCTTCACCTGCCCTGTAACGCAACCACGCTCTGTATGTCAGTGCTTCAGCATTGCTCGGTTGATCTTGAAGCACCTCATCATAAATTGAGATCGCTTCATCCCACTTGTCGGAATCACTAAGTAGCTGTTGTGCCTCTTGGAGTTTGGTTACAGTACTTTTTCTGATACTCCCAGTTATTGTCTCTGAACCTGTTCTCTCGCCTGATGAGTTTGCGATCGCTATACCTGAAATGAGCGCTAGTACAACGAGGAAAGTAACTGTAAACCAAGTTTTCTTTACGTTCTGAAGTTTCGATTCCTTTATGCTACGCGTCTCTTGTTTTGTTAACTTAATAAGTCTTCGTTTATAGTTTCGAGATAATTGCGCATAGTCTTTCTCAGTGAGATCTCCTTTGGCCAACTCACTATCTAGGTCGTCTAGCGATTTGAGAAGGAAATCCTTTTCTTTTTCAGAGCTATTGTGAGCCATTTTTCTAATTATGCGTCGAAATCATTTTGTGAAGCTTCGGAGTCAATACGGTGAACTTTACGTATTTCTCGGATTTGCTCTTCTTCATCTTTTGTTAATTCAATTCCCGTAAAGTCTGAATTTCTTCTAGAAAAGGCTAATACCAAACCACCAAGTGCAATCCCAACTACCAGGAATGGGGAAATCCAAACCAACGAATCAAATCCCGACGAACTCGGGTTTAGATTTACCCACTGTCCGTATTGTTCAACATAATAGGCTCTAATTTCTGAATCGCTTCGTCCTTGGTCTACTTGTTCCTTTATTTCAGCTCTTATTACCTGCGCTATAGGAGCCGAACTCTCAGAGACTGGCTGACCTGAACATTGTGGACAAGCTATCGTTGCCGCTAGTGAGGCGGCTCGCTCAGATGACGTCTCTGGATCCCCTGCATCAAAAGAGCCAAACAAAAGGGCAACCAGCGATACGAGCGCGAGCAACACCCAAGATAGGGTTCTTGGCTTAACCTTCACTAGCATTCGATGCCTGCCACTAATTTTTCATATGTAATGGGGCCAACAATCTTCTTTGCTACTAATCCATTTGGTGCGATTAGGACTGTCTCAGGTGCAGTCATCACGCTGTAATTAATTGCTACTCGATTGGTTCCTTCGTCAAGAAGCACTTGCCAGTCTCCTCCATATTTGTCGAAGAAGCGATCAATGTCTTTCTTGTTGTCGTTGAATGCCACAGATACAAGCTTAGTATTGCATTTGACACCGTTACTTGAGAATGCACCTTCGTTATGGAAAGCAAGCAACTCGTCGTGTTCAATTATGCATCCCGTACACCAACTTGCAAAAAAATTCACAGCGACCCATACCTGATCTTTAGGAATCAGTGCTCGATTCGCAATTAAGACATCTTCTAGGTCAAATTCTCCACCATTAACCGTTTCCGCTTGAAACAAAGGAGCTGGTTGACCAACCAAATCAAAATTAGGTTGATTTGATTGTGTGCCTCTAGTCGCTAGAAGGACTACAAAACCTATAGATACAACCGCGAAAAGAATTAGTCCAGATTTCCCTAAGCTCATCTTTCTATCTCTTCTGCATGCACACTAGATTCCTTTTCCATTACTACTGTCTGCTTTCGCTTCGTTGAAGGTATTGCAGACAATGCGCTGCCAAACAACATTACGAATCCACCTACCCAAATCCAAACAAGGAGAGGCTGTTCAGTTATTTGTATGACTATAGATTGGTCATCTTCTTCCGGAGGGTCAAGAAGTGCTATTTGAATATCCTTTGTGGATGAAGTCTTCGTAGTAGGCGACGGAACCAATTGGCCAGAAGCAGTGAAACGCTCAATAGACGGTTGGAGGATATCTCCGTCAATCCTTATTTGGACTTTTTCTTGTATGCGGTTTGAGTAGACAATCTGTTCGGAAGATTCGTAAGTGATATCTGAGCCACCGAAAGTGACCGTCTCTCCGGGGTCTAATGTAAAAGATGATTGAGAGACATAAGACGAGCTAGCTATCAGCCCAAGAGACAGCATGACTACACCCAAATGAACTATCATCCCGCCATTAGATCTTCCCACAAAGCCCCTCATTTTGTTACGGCGAATAGACAGAGCTAAATGACGTATAGCGCTCGTTCCTGCGAAACCCGCAAAACCAAAGCCCAGCAAGGGGATGAGTCCTCTTGCTCCTACTAAGACTGCGATCACAAGAGATAGTGCTCCACCCCATGCAGGCCATTCAAGTCTGTCTCTGAGTAGTTCTGCACCTGCCTTTCTCCATGGAAGTACAGGAGCAATAGCCATTAGGAAAAGTATGACGAATCCTATTGGCATTGACATTTTCTCGAAATACGGTGCCCCAACGGAGATTTGGCGGTCCTGAGTTGCTTCCACTATCAGTGGGAAAATCGTGCCTAAAAGAATTACAAAGGCAAAAGCTCCGAATGCAAGGTTATTTGCGAGAAAGGCACCCTCCCGAGACAAAGCTGAATCTATTCCACCTTGTGATCGAAGCCGGTCCCCACGCCAAAAGATCAGTGCTAACACTACTAACAGCACAAGTGAGAAAAACCATAATAACCAAGGACCTATTCCCCCTTCGGAGAAGGCATGCACAGATGCGATAATTCCGGATCGAGTGATGAATGTACCGAGGATTGTCAGCAAGAAGGTTGAGCAAACTAAAGACAGATTCCAGACTCGAAGTAAGCCCCTTCTTTCTTGAGCAAGGACAGAGTGCAGGAAAGCAGTTCCTGTTAACCACGGAAGTAGAGACGCATTTTCAACAGGATCCCAACCCCAGTACCCTCCCCAGCCAAGAACATCATAAGCCCACCAAGCTCCAAGTATTATCCCAAATGTGAGGCATGCCCATGAGAATAAAGTCCAACGCCTGGTGATCAGTAGCCAACCTTCGCCTAACCTCCCAGTTATAAGTGCAGCTATTGCAAAGGCAAAAGGTACTGTGAAACCGACGTAACCCAGGTAAAGAATTGGGGGGTGGAAAGCTACCAATATATGATTTTGCAAAAGTGGGTTTGGCCCTGGCCCATCGTATCCCACTGGTGGGTCAAAGGATTGAAAGGGGTTAGCCGGGCCGAGCATGAGCAATGCAAAGAACGCTGTAACCATGAACATCGTAACTAAAGCCCATGACACCATAGGATCTGAAAGCCTATTAGAAAATTTCTTTGCAACAATAGCGAGGTAACCTGCTAGCACCAGACCCCAAAGAAGTATTGACCCCTCAAGGGCTGACCACATGGTTGCGACGTTATAGAGAGGTGGTGTTAAAGAGCTGCCTTGTTCAGCGACATATTTGATAGAGAAGTCTCTTGTTATTAATGCCCTTTGCATAGCAAAAGTTGATATTGCCATTCCTGCAAAGGCAACCCAAGCATATTTGGCGCCTACCGCTCGCAAACGTTCTCTGGATTTTTTAAGGCCAGCGACTATAGTCAGCGATCCAGTCAGGGATGCTGCAAGAGTGAGTACTACGCCCATGGAGCCAATTACAAGGTTCATAACATTCCTAGGAGTCAGGTACTTCCGGTATTTGCCCCCGTTCCTCTGCATCGTCTAACCGTTCCTCACGGTAGTCGTTATCATGCTTTACCAAAATCCGATTTGTTGAGAACCACCAGCCATCATTGGCGCCGTTTGGGAATACGAATCCAGGTTTAGGTAAAGGTTCTTCATTCCATTTGCCTTCAAGCACCACAGGTATGCCTTCATCAAAGAGGTCTGGAGGAGTCCCTGTGCTGACTACATCAACAAGCACGCCATCAAAGGAGATTGTAAAGAAGGTGTATTCGTTGCCGTCTATGATTACAGTCTGGTCTGACGTTGCGCTCGAAATTGGTGACCCTAATATCTGAAATCGTCTGTCTCCTAGTTCAGATCTTTCCTGCACTGCCTCGTCAGCGGGGAGAAAGGATTGACTGTTGGTTATTAGAAACCAGACAAGGACAATTACAGCAATAGCTATGGCTAGTAAAGCAAACAGAGGAAGCCATTTTGGAGCCAGTCTTGCTTTTGGAACTCTAGGAGAGAGGTCCATTTGAATATTTTGTTCGTCCATTTCTTACCCTAATCTGTTGATGAGGTCATCCACCTTTGACGATCTTTGGGAACCTGTCGGGTTAGTTGCTTTCCTTTTCTGACCACCCTCCACGCATACATAGATAGTGAAATTAGGGAAATAGACCATCCCGCTATCAGATAACCGAGATGAGTCATTGAACTTCGTCCTTTGGTTGGTAATTTGAATTTCCATCTACAGAAATTCCTTCGTTTATTCTTTCTTCAATTACCCCTTCTATCCCATCTGTTTCTATCTCTGTAACTAACCAACCGACTCGAAATCGGTGGGTCATCAACCATAGAAACGAAATTCCTACGATTATGAATCCCAAGAACAATGTAAACAATGTGAGATTTTCAAGCTTTCCATCTGTCAACGAAGACTTCTGATGGAGCGTGTTATTCTCCCACCATTCAACTGACCGGTTGACGATAGGTATATTAACTGCCGCAATTATCCCAACCACAGAGGAACGCTTGGCCCTGAGATCAGGATTAGCTGGAACTTGACGCAATGCTAGGTAACCTAAGATCATCAAAAATAGAACAAGGGTAGTTACTAGGCGAACATCTCCCCATTCCCACCAGGTATTCCATGTTGGTCTTCCCCAAATACTTCCGGTGACAAGCACTAGACCGCAAAATATTAGGCCGATTTCTGCTGATGCATGTGCGACAGTGTCCCACCAACGAGATTTTTTCCAGAGGTAAAAGACGCTACCTATTCCGGTGGTGATTATGGCAACGTATGCAAAGATTGCCAATGGGACATGAACGTATATCAGCCTGACGGCGTCGTTCATATTGTCATCAGCAGGGCTGAGGAGGAAAGAGAATATCAGAAGTGTTGGGATTCCTAAGAGCAAAGAAATTCCCATAAATCTGGTTCCTCGTGAAGTTGTGAATTCTTGCTTCTCTGTACGCTGCATTAGGTATCCTCTATTATATTCCCATATGTCAACATACCCACAAGTGTGTAGACAATAGCAATCACTGAGAGAAGTCCCAACCACGCCCATCCATCGGCGTTAACTCGTCCGAAAGCATCGCCGAAGGCCCTCGTCGCCCCGATTACGGCAGGCGCTAAAACTGGTAGGAATAGAACAGGCAAAAGCGTTTCTCGCACACCTAATCCAGAAGCAATGACACCGTAGAGCGTTCCTGAACTTGAGATAGCAAGGGTTGTTACTACGGCAGAAACGATTACGAGGGGATAATCCACGACGGACATATCGAACAAAACGACCATGACTGTGAATAGCAGGGCCTCAAGAACAATTAATTGGAGGTATAGCCCTATCGTTTTGCCGACATAAATAGATGTTGGGGAGATTCCGGAGAGCATCAACCTATCTATCGCCGAATCAGAAGTCTCAACATCGACAGATCGTTGGATCGCCAGTATCGCTACCAAAAGGGTGGACACCCAAAAGAGACCTGGTCCGGTGTCTCGAAGAGTTTCGGTATCCGCATCTAACGCGAATCCAAATAGAACAAGAATTAGAAGCGTGTAAGGGGCTATTTGATTAATTAGTATCCTTGAACGCAACTCAATAAGAAGGTCTTTTTTTGTAACTAACCAAGCATCACGAAACATATCTATCCTTCGCTATCCTGATCTGAATCGCTGACTATGCGACCGCCTTTAACAAACAAAGTTCGCTCTTGGGTTGACCCTATTTTATCTATCTCATGAGATGCGATCAGTACAGTGGTACCCAGTTCACTGGCTTGAAGGATGGAGGAATTAACTAGTTCTCTTCCGTTACTATCGAGACCTGCATATGGCTCATCAAGAAGCCAGATGCTGGGTCTTTTAATCAGGAGAAGGGCGAATGACGTTCTCCTTCTTTGCCCTTCTGAGAGATTTTGTACTTGAACGGAGCCCAATCGGTCGTTCAATCCAAAGAATGCCATAGCTTTATCAACTTCAATGTCATTTGCGCCATAAGCACTCGCCCAGAATTTCAAATTTTCACTAACTGTAAGGTCTGGATAAAGACCTGTCCGGTGCCCGAGTAAACCAATATGTGCCCTTAGTTCCATTCGCTGCGTGCGCAGGTCAAAATCAAGTACTGTTCCTATTCCACTTCGCATAGGAAGTAATCCAGCGCAAAGACGTAGAAGCGTCGATTTTCCAGCCCCATTAGGCCCCTTTATGAGTACGACTTCTCCCTGTCGTATATTCATTGTGGCGCCTGTCAAAGCAGGAAATTGCCCAAGGAAAACCATACTTTGTTCTAAATTAATTACTGTTGCCAAGATTAGCTCGTTTCAGAGACCGGTACTTAAAATCTACTGCGAGTATGCTAATTCCATCTATTTCTCGATATTTAGGTTCTTAAAAGTAATAATTTGTGATTGCGAGAAGTCAATAGAGTTTCTTTTCGCTAACGTCTTCTTTGATGTTTGTTTCAAAAGCATTCCAAGCACTTGGACGCAGCCTAATTATTTTAGGTGGATTGACTCTACTATTTGTTGCATATCAGCTATGGGGTACGGGTGTTCTCACAGACCGTTACCAATCAGACCTTGAAGAAGATTTCACTGAATTAATTGAAGTCGTAGAAGAATCAACCTCCACAACTGATGCACCCAAGACCAGTGATACTGATATATCTAACTATGCTGAGCTTTTGTGGAGACCCGAGGGTCAAGCCATGGCACAGATAGTTATTCCCAAAATGGGTTTAACAGCAACCGTTGTCTCAGGAGTTTCCTCCGAATCTCTAAGAAGAGGTCCGGGGCATTTCCCTGACACTCCGATGCCTGGCATGCCAGGGAATTCTGCAATTGCTGGCCATAGAACCACCTGGGGAGCCCCGTTTGGCAATATAGAGAAATTAGAACCCGGTGATGAAATAAAGATTCAAACGATACAAGGGAGCTTTACTTACGTTGTGTTGGAACAGAATGCTGGGCGTGGCAATTTCATAGTAAGTCCAAATGAATTCGACGTACTTAATCAAAATTTCAACAGTTCGCCTAACAGATTAACGTTGGTTTCTTGCCACCCAAAACTTACGGCTAGAAATAGGATTATTGTTGTTGCAGAACTAATTGGAGAGCCAGCTGAGTCATTCCAAAGACCGGACTACTTAAGTCAGCCTCGATTTACATTTACTTTTGATGAGGAAGTTATAGCTGAAGCGTTGGGAGAAGATGGATTTGAAGATCTCTCACAAGATGCCATTGAAAGGGATACAAGTCTTTTGAATGAAGAGGAACCTGAAGTTAACACACAAGTTGAAGAAAGTAATCGCTCCGAAATTAGCGATGTGTCGACCAATCAAGAGAATTTGACCCCTACTACCCAACCGCAACAAGTTTCGGGTTTTGGTGAAGGTTTAAGTGGTGATAGGTCAGCAATAACTCCATCAATTACATGGGGATTAGCTTTGATAACCCTTATTATGACCACAGGGTTTATTGCAAAGCGGTGGAGGCGTTGGCCAACTTACTTCCTCTCGTTAGCGCCTATAATTGCTGTAATGCTTGTCTGGTTCTTTAACCTTGATCGTGCATTGCCCAGCTATTAGTCGGAAACTATGCAAAAAGAATATTCTAAGTCTAAAGAACCTAACATGAGGAGTGTCAGTTCGTTTTCGCTCAACACCACGCCCGCACTGTTCTTGGCTCTTTGCATATTCTCAGTAGCATTTGGAGCATGTTCGAGTGCGGAAGAAGAGGACAGTGGATTTAGTCCAGCTATTATCCCAGGAGCACTCGCTAAAACCGGAAACGCTGACACCCTTGTGCTTGAGGGAAAAATTGTAGCTTTTTTGTATGAACTAAGTTCTGAAGATTGCTTTAATGAATATCGTCTAGTCGATGACCGGACAGGCGACATCTCAGATTTGACGACTATTGTTGACTGCCGCAGACCGCATGATGCCGAGATCTACGGTGAGTATGTGCACCCTGCGGGCCCTGGGGAGCCGTACCCGGGGAGAACAGAAATCGAAAGATGGTCTGCAATAAAGTGTTTTGAAGGTTTCAAGGATTTTGTCGGATCTGATTATGTTCTTTCTGATCTTGAAATTGGGTCAATACCTCCAGAACGACAAGATTGGGAAATAGGCTTATACAGAACAACAGCATGTTACGTTTACGCTCCAGGAAGTCAATTGTCCGGATCAATGAGAGGAAGTGGCATTTAAAAGTGAAAGATTACTTTCGGAACCAGCAATCAACGACAACCGATTTAAAGCAGAGGAGGTCCAGAGTTGCGAAATATGTAAAATTCGGAAAGCGCACAGGGTACTCCCTCTGGCTGGTCGCAATCATTCTTTTCTTCAGCCTATTTTTTAGCGATTTTGATGGCCCCTTGGTAGGACTTCTACTTGCATGTCTCATAGCAGGATGTGTGATCTTGCTGCCCTCAATAGTTTTGTCATATGCAGTCAGAGCCGCAGAACGCGAAGAGCGGAATTCGTCGTAGATATTTAAAGTTTTTTTATCCGTTATCGTCTTGGGCTGGTGAAATATCAATTGGCTCAGCTGGAATATTCCCCGCAATTATGTCCGGGAGGAACTCAAGCAACCTGTTAGGCAAAGTTTGGACTTTTGCTGCTACTAGGTCATCAATTGACCACCATTGAGCATCCTCAAAAGCGGCAGCCTCGAGTGCTTCTAGCCCTTGGGGGTTCCATTCAGAGGATTCTGATGTGAGCGCTATATGAATTCTCTCATCAGATTTGAAATGGTACATTGCAAAGTCAAACTCAACGTACTGAGTCCATATACAAGGCCCTACTTTGACATCACGAAAGCCACACTCTTCGTAGAGTTCGCGGGCGGCTGCTTCTTGGCTTGTCTCTCCAGGCTCAATTCCTCCGCCGGGTATTTCCCACCATGTTCCTTTCTCTGGCCGCATGGGATCAGAGCCATGCATCAAAAAAACTCTGTTGGCCTGATCAAGTAGAACTACCCGAGCAGCTGGCCTGCGCAAGCTCCAGACCATTAGTTTTTCGGGAGGTCAATAAACGGTGTTTCCTTCGGGTGCCCTGGTTCTTTGGGAAGACCAAGTACACGCTCTCCTATGATATTTCGTTGCACTTGGTCAGTCCCACCATAAATCGAGGGAGCTGGAGAGAATGTTGTAACTTCGTGAACCCAGCCACCTTGATTGATTTCCGTTGACGTTAGCATTCCATCAGCTCCGACGACCATGTTTCCTACCTCACGGAATTGGCGATACAACTCACTTACCATTAACTTGCCGATATTGCCTTCGGCTCCTGTCCGATCACTACTTGCTTTTGCTCGGATCATATTCAGTCGGTTCACTTCCACGAGTGTATGCAGCTTCATCATTTCATCTCTGATTACTGGATCTGTATCTTTACCAAGTTTCTGAGCAAGTTGACTTAACCTTTCAAAGAGTCTTGGTCCGATTGCTGGGGTTCCGCCGCTTCCTCTAGTGATAGATGAGAGCACATCGCCGACTTTTAAATCAAGTTGCCCAGCAATAGAACCTGGAATTGCTGTAGGTACTGGAACGGTTCCACTACCAAGGTGAGATCGCTCAAACATCAGGGTTGAGTTTGCGACTCGCCAGCCATTAGATTTACCACCAATCAATGCATTGTCATGTACTTTCCCATCTGTGATAAAGACTTCGTTGAAAAGAGCACGTCCGGTCATTTCTGTGAGTGGCCTGACGTCAACACCTTTTTGCTTCATACTGAATGCGAAGTAAGAAATTCCTTGATGCTTAGGTAGATCTGGATCAGTTCGAGCTATGAGCATCCCCATATCAGCAACTTTGCCGCCTGAGGTCCATACCTTCTGGCCATTAATGACCCATTCATCTCCATCTTTCTCTGCTTTGCATTGCAATCCAGCAAGATCTGATCCGGCGCCCGGCTCAGAGAAAAGCTGACACCATGCATGCTGGCCATTAAGAATTTTAGGGATGTATTCTCTGATCTGATCATCGGTACCGTGTGTGGCAATCGTAGGAGCTGCGAGCATCATACCGAGCCCTGTCGGTGGTCCCAAAACCCCTTTATCCGCCATAACGCTTAGCGCAACATGATTGAGGGCTCTACTCCAACCTCTTCCTCCAGCTTCTTCACTGAGCATGGTGTGCGAGAGTCGGGCGTCAGCCATAAGTTGCCACCATTGGGCAACGGTAAGCTCAGGGTCCCAGTTTTGATCTATCCATTCACCAACCTCTGTCTTTACATCAGATTCAGTTATTTGACTCATCGGACTCCTTATAAGACTTTCAATTGGTCCAAATCTACCTCATTATACTATGCCATTGCTATTTGAATTCCCCTCCAAACGGTTTCCACGTTTGGGAACGATACTGACCCGATCTCCGTCATTGTGCACTGAAACATTTGCTCCATAAATGTCTTTGAGAGTTGCTTCTGTCAAAATTTCATTCGGCAATCCAGATTTAGTAATTTGGCCATTGACGAGAAGTGCCATTGATGTCCCGTATTGAGAAGCAAGAGTCAAGTCATGGAAAGCGCTCAAAACTGTCAAACCGAGCCGTTTTCGTTGTTGATCAACAAGTTCAAGGACCTCCTGCTGATGGCCCATGTCAAGAGCTGTAGTTGGCTCATCTAGCAACAGTAGGTTTGGCTGCTGAACGAGTGATCTCGCGATAATCACTCTTTGGCGTTCACCTCCGGACATTTCTGTCACAAAACGATCTGCCATATGATGGAGATCCAAATCTTCCATCACAGAGAGGCCAAGCGATATATCTTCATTTGTGGGCTGAAAGCCTCTACCCAAATATGGCGTTCGTCCCAGGAGAACATAGTCGATAACTCTCACACGAGGAGGGACAACTGGTGTCTGTGGAACAATTGAAACTATTTGGGCTCGTGTTCTAGGTTCCGTTTGCATTAGGTCCGCACCTTGGAAGTGGACTGTTCCCAGCGCCGGAATGATTCCTGCGATTGCTCGAAGCAAACTTGACTTTCCTGATCCATTAGGGCCAATTATGGAAAGCCAATCCCCTGAGTGAACACTTAACGAAACATTGTTTACAACTTTCTTTCCACCAAGCTTAACCTCAAGCCCCTGAATGTTAAGAGGGTTATATGATGCCATCTGACCTCCTGCCAAGCACAAATAAAAAGAAGGGAGCCCCAAAGAATGCCGTTACCACTCCAATGGGAAGCTCCGCAGGTGACTGCAGGGTCCGTGCTAACAGATCAGTGAGGATGAGGAAAGATGCTCCAATGAAAAAAGATAGTGGGACAACAAGACGATTTGATGCCCCGACTACTAGTCGGACTGCATGTGGAACAATAATTCCTACAAATGCTATGAGTCCGCTTACTGCTACTGCGGAAGCTGCTGCTAATGAAGCTGCCCCGATGATGATCCAGCGGACTCTTCGTGGGCGAATACCTAGCGAAAGCGCTTCTTCTTCTCCGACGGCAAGAACGTCCAATGCTCCTTTCATAGAAAACATAACTATTAGAGAAATCGCAGCATATGGAAGAATCATAATTACCTCATCCCAACCACTTGTGCTAAGGCGGCCCAAGATCCAGCTATAGACTTGCCTTAATGTCGCTGATTCTCGCTGTTGGATATATGTTTGAATTGCAGTAAATAATGATGCAACAGCCACACCGGCAAGAAGTAAACTTGCTGTGCTCGTGGATCTTCCTACAGCGCCCCCAACTGCCAATGTGATCGCCACTGCTACCGCTGATCCAAGAAAAGCTGCTATCGGTAGCGCGTCAAACATGCCCTCGCCATTGGTAGCACCAGAGACAATCGCGATGGTTGCGCCTAAACCTGCCCCAGCCGCTACTCCTAGTAGATAAGGATCGGCAAGCGGGTTTCTAAATACCCCTTGATAAGAAGCTCCAGCTACTGCGAGGAGTCCACCTACTATCAAGCCAAGGATAATCCTCGGCAAGCGTACATCCCATACAATGGCTTCTTGTATCGTGGAGAGTCCGGAGTCAATAGAAATACCGGGAAGCCGGTCCAGAATTTCAAGAAAGATTCGGTCTGGCCGAATAGATACTGGTCCGAATAAAAGGCTGACCAGAATTGATGCAAAGAGAATGAGGGAAGCCCCTGCAACTAACCCTAGGGTTAGTTCTGCAGGGGCTTCCTGCTGCTGTTGTTTCTTGTTATTAGCCAACTGTTTCTGATGCTGTCATTTGCTCGACAGCAGTGGCGATTGCTTCTAAGAAGTCCACAACTCTTGGCCCCCATCGTGAAGCAATATCATCGTCCAATTCAATAATCTTTCCTTCAGAGACTGCTGAAAGAACATTCCAGCCATTTCGTTCAGACACTGTCTCTATGTTTTGAGCGCAACACTTTGTATCAGCTAAGAAAATTAAGTCTGGATTTTGTGAAAGGATGTACTCTTCTGAAAGTTGAGGATATCCCGACCCTGCTCCTTCGGCTTCGTCAGCAATATTGGCCAATCCAAGCAATGCGTACACTTGACCGATAAATGTTGAAGACGTGACTGAGAAGTAAGTGGGGTCTAATTCGTGGTAGAAGGTCAAGGAAGCCCCATCAGAGACATTGGCTCTAGCCATAAGCTCATCAATTCTCTGTTGCATTTCCTGAACCGTGCTTTGAGCTCCAGCACTTGCTCCTGTAGCTGCTCCGAGCTGAGTTATTTGTTGATAAGTATCATCAAGGCTGGCCGCAGCGTATTGCGTCAATGAAGGTATGCCCACGTTTAGTAAACCTTGTTCGATGTCTTCTGGAAGATATGAATGGACAACTAGGTCAGGTTCCAAAGCCAATATCGCTTCTAGGTTCGGTGTAAAGCCTGATATATCTGAGGTCGGGGCCTCAGGAGGGTAGTTTGACTGATCATCAACAGCAATAACTTGATCCCCAGCGCCGATAGCAAACAGAATTTCAGTAGCTGTAGGCGATAACGATAATATTCTTGTTGGTTGACTCTCTAATTCGAGATCACCCGTTGGAGTTTGAAGCGTCACTGGAAAAGCAGAAGTTATTTCTTCGGCGGCGTCAACTTCACTCATTGACTCCATGGGCTGGCTGGAATCAGTAGTCGCAGCGTCTCCAGTCGCAACTACTTGCGTTGTGGAGCTTGAGCAACTGCTTGTTAGTCCAAGAGCTAGAACTATTGCCATAAGCGGTAGCAATATTTTAAATATTTTCATTGGATACCCTCCTCTCGGGTAGTAGACGAGACGCAGACTGGGTATCCAGCAACGAACTTGTTCTTACCTCGAGAATGTTCGTTTTGAGTTGGACTCGACCGGGCTCATATGCTTTTGCATTATTACCGTTGCGGGACAGCGCTGGGATTAAACCAGACTTCGGAACCACCACAAAAAATTATTAAATTTTCAAAATGAAGTCTAGCACCTCGTGTGCCTTGTGATGCCTAAACTAATACTTGATTAAAGAATTTGGCTCAAAAATAACTTTGTTCGGTCTTCAGTCGGATCGGTGAAGAAATGTTCCGGTGTTCCTACTTCTACGATCTCTCCACTCTCCATAAATATTATCCTATCTGCGACTTCGCGAGCGAAACCCATTTCGTGAGTGACTACCATCATCGTCATCCCGCCTAATGCTAAATCCTTCATAACATCGAGAACTTCTTTTATCATTTCTGGATCTAGGGCAGATGTCGGCTCATCAAATAGCATTATCTTTGGCTCCATAGCAAGAGCCCTTGCTATGGCAACTCTTTGTTGCTGTCCGCCAGAAAGTTGACCGGGGAACTTGGATGCTTGCTCGGGTATCCCTACCATCTCCAATAGTTCTTTGGCTTTTATTTCAGCATCAGCCTTAGGCATTTTGCGAACCCATTTGGGTGCCAAAGTTACGTTGTCTAGAACTGTGAGATGCGGGAAAAGATTGAATTGCTGGAAGACCATCCCAACCTCAGAGCGAATCTTTTCTATGTTACGTAAGTCATTAGTAAGCTCAACGCCATCAACTACTATCGTTCCTCGTTGGTGAGCTTCTAGCCTATTGATGCAACGAATCCAGGTTGATTTTCCAGACCCTGAGGGTCCTAATACAACTACAACTTCTTGTTCAGCTATCGTAGCTGTTACGCCTTTTAAGGCTTGGAAATCCCCAAACCATTTATCGACATTTTCGCAAGCAATCATGTCTGGTCGTGTTTCTTGTTTGTTTTCTGAGCTCATTGGGCATTTCCTCCCGTTATTGCGAATATATTTACCTTACTTCTCATCTCACTCATCTTTCACCTAGTCCCACTCGTTCTTCCAACTTCTGGCTGTATTTGGACATTGAGAAAGCGACCGCAAAATAGATTACAGAAATTAGGAGCAAACCTTCTCTTTTGACTCCAAGGAATTCTGTCTGTGCTGGAACGACGTATGCAGCGATACGGAGGATATCAAAGGCTCCCACGATAGCGACGAGGGAAGTCTCTTTGAAAACACCAATTGCTTGGCCAACAAGGGGCGGTATGGAGACTCGGAGCGCTTGAGGAATGACGATAAATCCCGTTCTTTGGCTTGTCGTTAGACCGATTGCATCCGCTGCTTCATATTGTCCCCTCATCACGGACTGAAGGCCTCCTCTTACATTCTCAGCTAAATATGCGGCACTGAAAAGTGTGTACCCTGTGACGATGGCAGCTAGCTCGGCTATTTCCATTCCGGCAGGTAAGAACAGGGGCAAAATGTTGGAAAAGAAGAACAGTATTGTAATGAGTGGAACCCCGCGTACTGATTCTATGTATACCGTGCAGAGCACTCGAGCTATTGGCATTGATGATGTTCGGCCAAGCGCAAGTAATACTCCGAGTGGGAAACTCAAAAGGAGGGTCAGGACAGCCACGAATAGTGTTAAAGAGAATCCTCCTAGGTACGTGGGCCCTTGAAGATCGAGTGTTGACGGGGAATTAATTGCTGTGATCAACCAATGAAGGACGATGATAAATCCAGCCCAAAAGCTAATGAAACGTAACCTAGTCCTGTTGTCGGCGGCAAAATTTGGTGCCAGTAGCGCAGCCAAAGCTAGGAGTAGAAAACTTATTCTTACTTTTTGGAGCATCGGGTATAAACCAAAGAAAGCTGCAATCCAGTTAAATGCTGCGAACATCAGAAGCGCTATTGCAACCAATCGGCCTTTCTCACCGATTGATGGGTTTGTAAGTGGGTAAAGGACAAGGAAACCGAAGCCTATGAAAAGTAAGCCAATTGGTATGTCTGTTGAGAAAACGCGTCCATAGTCAAAGTCGGGGTCCCTTAATACGATCCAATTCAAAACGAATGGAGATAATAGCCAAAGACTCGAAAGGACAATTTTAGCTTTTGGAATATGGACTAGGCCCCGTGCTACCTCTGCAAGCATAAACGCACCAATTAGAAGTAAGAGCATCACAGTGAAGGGTAGTTTCGTACTCATTGCTACTGTTCTGCCTGATTCTGCTATGAGTTCGCCATCTGTGAAGGCATAGTGGCCGTAAGGGACGGTCCATAAACTAAGAACAAGCACCGCAAGGCAACCGAAGGAAAACCATACCGTTGGAACGTCATCGGGAAGCATGCTTTTGTCGCTTCCTATTTTTAGGAAATATCCAAGAAGTAAAAGGACAGCTGTGGCGATAAGCCATCCACCCCTGGCATTTGCAGAAACTGGCGCCAAAGAAGCAAATATTGCAGCTCCTAGACCCAAGTTAAGTACCCAGGTCCCTATCCGTTTTATTTTTAAGACTCCGTTTGATCTCCATATCGCAAGTGAGATACCTGTGAGGACCATTAAGCACCCAAGTGTGAACCATACGCGTATGAACTGATTAGCTGGATAGCCTTGAGCCATCAATAACCGCATATTTGTCGCTACTGCGGCCCAACGTCGTTCACCGCTGAGGATAAATCCCAGCAGACCTTTGATGGAATAAAGCGCTAGGAAACCGAAAACTATTGTAAGAACTGTGTTTGGTATATTTGAGAACAAGTTACTTTTCACCCATTCACCTATAGAGCGCTTGGGAGTCTCGGGTAACTTAGCTGGATTTGATAGTTCTATTTCGTTCATATCAACGCTCCACGATCTTGAGCCGAACATTGAAGAAATTTACTGCTACAGAAATAGTTAAAGAACAAGCGAGATAGAAAAGCATCCATATAGCGAAGACTGAGAGGTTCTTTCCGGTCTGGTTTCCTACGGTTTGGCCTACTTGTACAAGGTCGCTGAACCCGACTGCTATTGCCAAAGAGGTATTTTTGGTTAGGTTAAGGTATTGATTACCGAGCGGAGGCATCATTACTCTTAGGGCCTGTGGGAGGATAACTGTTCGTAAGGCAGTTGACCTTTTCATACCTAGTGAGTTCGCTGCTTCTATTTGCCCTTTTGGCACAGCAAGAATTCCTCCACGAACTATTTCAGCTATGAACGCGGCTGTATAGAGGACAACCCCAAAGAAGACTGCTGCAAAACCGATTGACATTGTTAGTCCGGACGGCCCATATTTTTCAAATTTGCCTGGTTTGATTACTTCAGGCCGGTCAACACCGAAAGGTCCGCCGGTTCGCCCATTACCAAATTTATTTTCGAGGACAGAGAAGAGGTCACTTGAGGAATTAATCATCCAACTTGTTAGCCCAGGCCATACGACGAAAATGACAAGTATGGAGATGGCAGCTCCAACTCCTGCGAAGATTATTCGGAATTTATCATCATCGTTTAATCGAGCCGCCCCTCCAGGTGTCCTTCGCGACTGGAGAAAGTTTTGTATCCAACGTCCGGCTATTGCAATTGCCGCTATTGATAATGCTATTTGAAGAATCTCTTCGGGGATCTTTGAAATGCCATCACTAATAGCTCCGAAGATACTGCCTACCCAGGAGAAAATAGGGTGGATGAACCAACCTATGAGGGCAAAAACTCCTAAGACACCAGAGGACCATAACCAAGGAAAAGTATCTTGTCCTGTTTCATCATGTAACTTTGACCTCTGGTTATATGCGTATCTGGCTGCGATGGCTCCGAGAATCATGAAAACAGCCCATTGATAGAAACCATCAGCTATGAATACTCGGGGTATCGACACGCCTTTGTTTGACCAAATAACCCAGTTATCCCAACCGGAATCGAATTCAAGATCTCCCAAATTTGCAAGGATCGCTCCGTAAAGGAGTATCTGCACAAGTAATGGAATATTGCGAAGAGTTTCTACGAAGATAGCGCCAACTTTTTTCACAAGCCAGTTATTTGACAGACGGGCTAAACCGACAATCAATCCCAGTAGCGTGGCGAAAAAGATTCCTGCGGTAGCTAGACGGATCGTGTTTACCATTCCCACCCACAATGCTCGACCTCCTGTGGAAGGTCTTGTGTCGATACCCTCAGATAGGTTTATGCCTGGGTCAACACTCAAGAAATCAAAACCTGTTGAAATGTTTCGCGCGGTGAGATTATCACGAGCCTGACTTGAGAGAAACCAGAGAGCAAAGATCACCAAGGCAAGTGCGCCGATTTGGAATAACCACTTAACGACAATAGCGTCTCGGTAAAACGGTGGTTTTTGGTGATGATAATTTGAGGTGCTTTCCTCTGCTGTGATGCTCACTGCATAACCCCTGCTATTTACTCTACTTTTGACATATTAATACTGATTTGGGCATTCCGTTGGAGTCCAAACCATTTGGGGCATAAAAGAAGTGACTCCGGAGCGCATCTAGTGCCCTCCGGAGTCTCAACTAGTTTTTTATGCTGTTCCGCTAATTATCGTGCGGGTGGTGCATAGATGAGTCCACCATCTTCCCATCCTGCGTTGGATGATCCATCACGTGTTAACCCAACTGGGTTTAGGTTACGTGAGTAGATTTCGTCATAGTTACCAACTTGGCTTATGACTTGCTGGAATGCGTCAGCTGATAGGCCCATTAGGGATTGAAGTTCGCCTTCTCCACCCATGAGTCTTTGTGCTTCTGCATCGAAGGAGTCATTACCAACAACGCTTGAAGCATTGCTTGAGTTGATTCCCTTTTCTGAGGCGATGATGGTTGCGTAAACAGTCCAGTTAACAACGTCTGCCCATTGGCTATCATTTTGTCCATAAGTTGGACCTAATGGCTCTTTGGATATAGGTGCTCCTGGGAATATTACCCATTCTTCACCTTCAGGTTGTTGCTGGGCTTTTCGTCCAACGAGGGCAGAGCCGTCTGTTGTGACGACATCACATGCGCCAGAGATAAAGTTGTCGGTAACGATATCGAAATCTTCATATGTTTGAAGATTGATTGTGATACCTGCTGCTTCCGCTGCGTCACCGATATTTTTCTCTGTTGTTGTTCCTGCATTTGTACAAATGGTTGCTCCATCAAGATCTGCGACTGTGCTGGATCCTGAGAATCCATCGGATGCTTTACCCATTAGTTGCTGACCGTCGTAATAGGTTGTTGGACCAAAGTCCATTCCCACGTCGGTGTCACGACTTTGAGTCCATGTTGTATTACGCATCAGAACGTCAATATCTCCTGATTGAACAGCAGTGAATCGTTCAGCTGCTGTCAAAGCGACAAAGTTCACGGCTTCTGCATCACCAAGTACTGCTGCTGCTACTGCGCGGCAGAAATCAGCGTCAAATCCGACCATATTACCTGATGGATCTAATGTTGAGAATGCAACTGCTGCTCCGGAGACACCGCAGTTTAGGGTTCCTCTTTCTTGAACAGTTTCGAGAAGGCTTCCGCCTTCTGCTGTCAATGTGACTTCATCACTGCTACTTGCAGAACTGTCTCCTCCATCATCGTCGCCACAGGCTGCGGCTACGAGGGTAAATGCAAACAGGACGGCGAGTAGCTTGATTAGCTTGCTCTTGTGAGTCATTTTATTCCTCCTATATCGCGGATCAATTTGATGGGCTATCCCATCAAGCTACGATATGTGTTCAATCTACATCTTTTCTTTTCGCTTTGTTTGCAGAACTGACAATGTAATACGTTTGTCACAAACTCAATTTATATTCCACCTCAATCAGGAGCCCAATGGGTAAGGTCATTGTGTGTCACTTATACGTACGCTTTTGATTAGGGTTTCCGGACCCGATCAATTAGGGGTTTCTGCAGAATTATTTGAGGTATTGTCCGCAATCGGTGCTGTTGTGAAGGATATTGAACAAATTGTTGTTCGCCGAAGGCTGACGCTAGACGTGTTGATTGAAGTAGATAAGAGCGATGATGCTTTAAAGGACCTTCTTCTTTTTGGATATCAGAGAGGTTTGCACATTGATGTTGAAGAGGTTCATGGCGAACCGACCGAATACACTGAACAATGTGTGGTTACTCTGATCGGTAGAGATATCACTCCTAGCCAACTCATGCTGGCTACGCGAACAATCTCCAATAATGAGGGAAATATTGATCGGATAATTCGTCTTTCACGCTATCCAGTAATGAGTTATGAACTCGCCGTGAATGGTGGGAAACTAGATGA
>CEVH01174829.1_pt1 | contig 19951 bp, 19 predicted proteins | sample 356521 | NCBI WGS metagenome assembly CEVH01 (sample SAMEA2623446, study PRJEB7988) | marine metagenome | isolation source: saline water (ENVO:00002010), including
ATTTCATCTGGTAAATCTACAAAGGTAATTATCGTTTCTACCCCCAAGGGTATGAATCATTTCTATCGATTGTGGCATGACTCGGAACTTGGTAGAAATGAATATGTAAATACTGAGGTTCACTGGTCAGAAGTTCCTGGTCGTGATGACGCTTGGAAAGAACAGACAATTAAGAACACATCAGAAGCTCAGTTCCGAGTTGAGTTTGAATGCGAGTTCTTAGGATCTGTTGATACTTTGATTGCTCCATCAAAGCTTAAGTCAATGGTATATGATGAACCAATCAATACCGCCAAGAATGGTGGAGAAATTTATGCACATCCAATAGAGAAACATAATTATGTTATAACCGTTGACGTTGCAAGAGGTGTAGAAAAAGATTACTCCGCTTTCATTGTATTTGATACTACGGAGTTCCCATACAAAGTAGTTGCAAAATATAGAAACAATGCCATCAAACCAATGTTGTTCCCAAACATCATTTGGGAATTTGCAAAAGCATATAATGATGCATATATCTTATGTGAAGTAAATGATATTGGAGATCAAATTGCTGCAACAATTCAATATGATTTAGAGTATCAGAATCTTCTCATGTGTTCGATGAGAGGTCGTGCTGGTCAATTAGTCGGTCAGGGGTTTTCTGGAAAGAAGACACAGTTAGGTGTGAAGATGTCCAAGACTGTCAAAAAAATTGGAGCATTGAATCTTAAAACAATGATCGAATCTGATAAGTTATTGATATCGGACTATCATATTATTGCAGAACTTACTACATTCATTCAGAAAAATAACTCCTTTGAAGCAGAAGAAGGTTGTAATGATGACCTTGCAATGTGTCTCGTTATTTTTGCCTGGTTGGTTCAACAGGAATACTTCAAAGAGATGTCAGATGATGACATTAGAAAAAGGATCTATGATGATCAAAGAGACCAGATTGAACAAGATATGGCACCATTTGGATTTGTGAGTGACGGTATCACAGAAGAAACATCATTTGTAGATAGTTCTGGAGACAGGTGGCATACGGATGAATATGGTGATATGTCATACATGTGGGATTGGCAGTAATGGACACAAAAAGTAAAGTCATAAATCTCATAAGAGTTGTAATCCTATTTCAGTTGGGAATAGTGGGAGCAACAATAGTTGGTTGTTTCCTTCCTGGAGCTAAATCATGTGATTCGGATGTTAAACAACACATTGCTAATATGATGACTGTTATCACAACATCAACTTTCGCATTGTATGCAGCGGAAAAATAATGGACTTAGATGACGAGTTTGTTTTAAATCATCTGCTCTTACAAGAGAGAAAATGTAGATCTTGTGGAGAAATAAAAAATTTACTAACAGACTTTTATAGAACTAGAAGAAATAGAACTACTGCTTCTGCATATTCTTATGAGTGTAAGGATTGCACTAAAAAAAGAGTAATGAAGTCTAGGGTTGAGGAACCAAAAGACAAATCCATATATCCAGACTGGTAGGGAGTTCATGCATTGTTTCCCCACTTGAAAACGAGCAAATTCTAAATAATAACAGATAAAAAATGGACTTCTTCAAGAGGAACTAACAATGTCATTAAATTTAGTCTCCCCAGGCGTTAAAGTAAGAGAAGTTGACTTAACTATTGGACGTATTGACGATATTAATGATCAAGTGGGCGCCATTGCTGGACCTTTTGAAAGAGGACCAGTTAATGTACCACTTCTAATTGAAACAGAAAACGATCTTTTACAAACGTTTGGTAAGCCACTTTCTACCGACTCTCAGTATGAGTACTGGATGAGTGCATCATCGTATCTTTCTTACGGTGGTATTCTAAGAGTCATTAGATCTTCTCACACTGATCTAGCTAACGCTAACGTCGCAGTTGCAGGTGGTTCTCTATCGAACCTACAAGTTGATTCCTCTGAGGATTACTACAACAATCACTTAGATGACATCAACTGGATGTATGCATCCAGAAACCCAGGTTCTTGGGCAAACGATCTTAAGATTTGCACCATTGACTCTGCCGCTGACCAAAGATTAGCAATTGGTACAGATGGTCTAGTGGTTGGTTATGCAGTTACTGCTGGTTTCACAACATCAGTAGCATCTGACGATGGAACGGTCGGTATTCAAACTGGATACATCAAAGCTGTTATCACCAAAATTAACGCAGGATCCGTTGATGTTAAGATTCTTTCTCAACACAACGTTACTACAGATACTTGGTCTGAAATTGATTATCAGGAAGGAAGTTCTACAAGATCCTTCCTTGGATATGACGCTGGGGTTGAACAATTTGTTACTGGTATCACTACCACTGCTGGATTCAACAATCCAAACCTATACAAAGTCTTTGATAATGCTGGTTCAGAACAAAGAATTGAGAGAACTAGATTCCAAGCAAATGTTGGTCTAGGATCTACAATGGTCGTATTTGGGGATGATCTAAACACCCTGAAAGTTTCTATTGGCGACCAAATCAAATCCATTAACGGAACATACGCTGGAAACGTCATTGGATTTACTACAGAGGGCGCTCCTGAACAGGCTGTCATCATGGACACTGCAGCTTCTGTTGCATTCGCTAGTACAGACTTCATTGTTAAGTCTGCTACAACCACTGGACTTACTCTAAGACAAGGAAACACGGCAGAAGATTGGTACAATCTACAGACTTTGGGTCTCGATAACCAAACAATTTACTGGAAGTCTCTTGCAGAGAGACCTGCAACATCTGCATATGCTGCAGACAGAAGTTCAAGGTTTGATGAGGTTCATGTTGTTGTCGTTGATGACACTGGTAAAGTAACTGGTAGTGCAGGAAACATCGTAGAGAAGTGGGTCGGTCTTTCTAAGGCTTCTGATGCTAAGATTTCTCCAAGTGCAGATATCTTCTATAAGAACTATATTGCACAATACTCGGATAACATTTTTGTTGGTGCTGCACAAACTGGTGCTGCAATGAAGTTCACCATGCTTGGTGGATATACTCTAGATGCATCTGGTACATGGGGACAACTTGCACAAGGTGTAAGCTTCAATGGTTCTGGTGCTCAGACATATGCACTTGGTGGTGGTAATGATTATGGTGGTGTTGGAGTATACAACTGCGAACTATCGGATGTCATTAGTTCCTATTCTATTCTAGATAATCCTGCAGAGTATATTGTAAACTACATTATTCAAGGTCCTTCCTCTGGAGACAATATCTATGAGGCACAGGCAAAAGCAAACAAACTAATTTCAATTGCAGATACTCGTAAGGACTGTGTTGCTTGCATCTCCCCATATAAGCCAGGAGTTGTTGGAGTAACTCAATCTGACCAACAGACAAGCAATATCATTCAGTTCTATGATAGTCTGAAGTCTAGTTCCTATGCTGTATTTGACTCTGGTTATAAGTATACATTCGATAGATTCAACAATACATTCAGATACATTCCTCTGAATGGTGATATTGCTGGTCTGATGGCAAGAACTTCTGTTAATGCTTTCCCATGGTTCTCTCCCGCAGGATCCCAGAGAGGCACGATTAATAATGCAGTTAAACTTGCATACAATCCATCCCAAGCACAAAGAGATCTTCTTTATCCTAAGAGAATTAACCCAGTTATCTTCTCTCCTGGTTCTGGAATGGTCCTCTATGGTGATAAGACTGCTCTCAAGGAAGCATCTGCATTCGACAGAATTAACGTCCGTCGTCTGTTCCTCACTATTGAACAAACAATCGAAAGAGCTGCAAGATCACAACTCTTTGAGTTCAATGACATTCTAACAAGAACCAACTTCTTGAATATCGTTGAACCATATCTCCGCGATGTTAAGGCGAAGAGAGGTATCGTTGATTTCGTTGTTATCTGTGACGAGTCTAACAACACACCAGATGTTGTTGACGGAAATCAGTTTAAGGCTGACATCTTCGTAAAACCAAATAGATCAATCAACTTCATTGGTCTGACATTCGTTGCAACTCGCTCGGGCGTCAGCTTTGATGAAGTAGTTGGTAATGTTTGATCCATCTCACTAAATAACCGTATAAGGAGTTAACTAGCCATGCCAGTTTCCAAGTCATTTAATCCACCTCAGGTAGGGGATAGGACTATTGAGGATTTCAAGGCTCGACTTTCTGGAGGGGCTGCACGCCCCAATTTATTTGAGGTTGAACTTGCTTTTCCAAGCTATGTCCAAATCCCTACGGATTCCGTTGCCAACTCTAGATTCTTGATCAAGGCTGCTCAATTACCAGCATCCAACATCAACGTCATTGACGTTCCTTTCCGAGGAAGAAATCTCAAGATCGCTGGTGATAGAACATTTGATGTCTGGACTATTACAGTCATCAATGATATTTCTTTCGATCTAAGAAATGCGTTTGAGCAATGGATGAACGGTATCAATAAGCATGACAATGCTACTGGTGCCATCAACCCAACTCAATATCAAAAAGACGCAGTTGTCTATCAATTAGGCAGAAACACAAGAAAATCCACAAGTGGATTCCCAACCACTATTGCGGATGCAACTCTCAGTGCTTCTGACAAGTATCCAGTCCTTAAGAAGTATGTCTTCCACGGACTATTCCCAACCAACGTAAGTTCTATTGAACTGTCTTACGATAACTCCGACACTATCGAAGAGTTTACCGTAGATATGCAGGTTCAGTGGTGGGATGCTTACACTGCTGAAAACGTTAATCTGTTTGGTACAGAAGAACAACCAATCCAGGCACCTGATTCTCAGACTGCTTAATTCTCATTGAATAAATATATTTGATTATGCCTCAAGTGAATCTAAATGGCTAGGTTGTTTGGTTTTAAAATTGATAAGGGAGACGATACTTCAAAGAGTATCGTTTCTCCCGTTCCAAAGTCCGATGAGGATTCGTCGGACTTTTATGTTAGCAGCGGCTTTTATGGTCAGTACGTAGATATTGATGGTGTCTATAAGTCAGAATTTGACTTAATTAAAAGATATCGAGAAATGGCTCTGCATCCAGAAGTGGATAGTGCCATTGAAGATATTATAAATGAGGCGATTGTCTCGGATCAGAACGATTCCCCCGTTCAAATTGATCTATCGAATCTCCCTGGTTCGGAAAAACTCAAAGATCTTATCAGAGAAGAGTTTAAGAAGATCAAAGAAGTCATGGACTTTGATAAGAAGTGCCATGAAATCCTTCGTAACTGGTATGTCGATGGAAGAATCTTCTACCACAAAGTAATTGATCTCAAAAAACCAGAAGAAGGTATTCAGGAAGTAAGATATATTGATCCACTGAAAATTAAGTACGTTAGAAAACTGAAGAAAAAGGATAACGTACAACAAACTGTTGCAAGAATTCAAAATCAAGATAATCCACTCACTCCAGAAATTGAGGAGTATTATCTTTATGATCCAAATACTCAGGCAGCAAAGAATAATGTCGGAGCTATTGGACAACCAGCTTTCAAAAATACAACTAAACCAGTAAGAATTGCTATTGATGCAGTTACATTCTGTCACTCTGGTCTAGTAGATAGAAATAAGCAAACGATTCTTTCATATCTACACAAGTCTATTAAAGCACTCAATCAACTTCGTATGATTGAGGATAGTCTTGTTATCTATAGATTGTCGCGTGCTCCAGAAAGAAGAATTTTCTACATTGATGTGGGCAATCTTCCCAAGATTAAAGCGGAACAATATCTGAAAGATGTGATGAGCCGTTATCGTAACAAACTTGTTTACGATGCTGGAACTGGTGAGGTCAGAGATGACCGTAAACACATGAGTATGCTAGAAGACTTCTGGCTTCCTCGTCGTGAAGGTGGTAGAGGAACAGAAATCACTACTCTTCCTGGTGGTCAAAACCTAGGTGAACTTTCCGATATTGAATACTTCCAGAAGAAACTATACAGAGCATTGGGTGTTCCCGAATCTCGTATTGCTGGATCTGGAGAAGGATTTAATCTTGGTCGTTCTTCTGAAATCCTAAGAGATGAAATCAAGTTCACCAAATTTGTTGGTAGAATGAGAAAGAGATTCTCTGGTGTGTTTAGCGATATGCTAAAGACTCAGTTAATCCTCAAAAATATTGTCACTCCAGAAGATTGGGAGATCCTTTCTGATCATATCCAATATGATTTTGTATACGATAATCATTTTGCCGAACTGAAGGAAACCGAACTTCTCAATGAGAGACTCGGAACCGCTGCTGCAGTTGATCCATATCTCGGTAAGTATTTCTCTCTTGAATATGTCAGAAGACATGTCCTCAAACAGAAGGATGAGGAAATTATCGAGATTGATAAACAGATCAAGAAAGAAATTAAAGATGGCAAGTTGATGGATCCAATGGAGATGCAACAACTAGAAATGGGTCTTGGAGGCGGTGAAGATCTTGGTGCTCCAGTAACAGAACCAGGCATTGATGGTTCTGCTGTAGAAGCTGATGGATCATCGATGGAGATGCCCAAGGGAGGGGAAATATAAATACTACTAGTTTGTATTAAATTTAGCTGTCATGGATGATCTTATTGATTTGATTGTGAAGAACGAATCTCCTACGGAAATTCATTCTAAGATCAAAGATGTTCTTTTTGCAAAGTCTGCTGAGAATATCGAAACCATTCGCCCAGCCATCACGGCTGATATGTTTGGTGGTCCCAATCCTTGGGTTGATCAATTAGATGATGCAGAACCAGAAGCTTCAGATGCTGTAGAACCTGTAGAAGGCGAAGCACCACCAGAAGTTGAGGCATCTGCAGAAGTTGAAGAACCTGCCGAGGAACCAGAGGAAGAATGAAACTTATTACCGAAGAAATCGAATCAGCTAAGGTTCTTGTCGAAGAAAAAGACGGCAAGAAATCTATGTTTATTGAAGGTATTTTCCTTCAAGGAAACCTGAAGAATAGAAATGGTCGTTTCTATCCTGTTGAAACTCTTCAAAAAGAAGTAAACAGATATACCGAGTCTTTCATTTCTAAGGGTCGTGCTCTTGGTGAGCTTGGTCATCCTGATGGTCCAACGGTTAATCTTGACAGAGTTTCTCATAAGATTGTTGATCTCCATAAGGAGGGAACCAATTTTATTGGGAAGGCTAAACTTCTTGATACACCCATGGGCAAAATTGCTCAATCATTAATTGATGAGGGTGTTCAACTGGGAGTTTCTTCCAGAGGAATGGGAAGTCTACGTGATACAAACGAAGGTTATAAGGTAGTGGGCGAAGACTTTATGCTTGCTACTGCTGCTGATATTGTCGCAGATCCTTCTGCTCCTGACGCTTTCGTCAACGGAATTATGGAAGGAGTTGAGTGGATTTGGGACGCTGGTCTTTTAAAAGCACAGACTACAATCAAGGAAGCAACAGTTGAAGAAACCGTTGCAGTACTTGAAAAAGAACCTGAAGAGGTCGTCGAAGAGACGATTAAGGAGACCAAAAAAACCATAAATAAATTAGTTGAACAGAAGAGACTAGATGAGAAGAAACTGGAATTGTTCCAGAACTTCCTATCAAATCTCTGAATTTAATAAATAAATACAGATTACGATATCTACAACGATTAAAAACGGAGAGTTCAAATGTCTCGTGGAGATTTACAAGAAATGGAAGTAGGCACTAAGCAATCCAAAACCGCTGTCAACAGTGGTGCTGCGGCTGGTGATTCTGCCATGCCAAAAGCGCCTAACTATGTTCCTGACAACGGTGCCGTTGAGGATCTCGGTGGTCCAACCCCCGAGAATTCTAAACCAGACGATAATTCTAACGCGCTTAAGACACCTACCCAGACTATTAAGCAAGTTAAGGATGTAGTCAACAAGGGCGCTAAACCTGCTGAACCCATGCCAAAAGCACCTAAGTACGCTGAAGAAACTGAAGCATCTGCTGAAGAAGAGGTAATCTCCGAAGAGGAGACCACCGAAGAGAAGGAGAGTATCATCGACATCGACGCTGCAATTGCAGAAGATGTTGAAGCACTCCTGGGCGGTGAAGAACTCTCAGAAGAATTCAAAGAGAAGGCTAAACTGATCTTTGAAGCTTCTATTACCGCTAAGATCACAGATATCGAAAATCAAATCGTCGAGGCTTACGAAAAGAAACTCGTAGAGGAAGTTGATACCATTAAGGTTGAACTTACCGAGAGACTCGATTCGTACCTTGAGTATGTCGCTGAAGAATGGCTTGAGGAAAACGCTCTCTCCGTTGAGCGTGGAATCAAGACAGAAATGACCGAATCCTTCCTTGAAGGAATGAAGGGTCTTTTTGAAGAACATTATGTATCACTTCCTGAAGATAGATACGATGTACTTGAGAGCATGGTAGACAAACTTGATGAAATGGAGACTAAACTCAACGAGCAAATCGAAAGAAATGTTGCTCTGAATAGCAAGCTGTCGCAATCGACTGCTGAGACCGTCATGAATAATGTTGCTGAAGGACTTGCAGTTTCTCAGAAAGAGAAACTCGCTACCCTCGCAGAAGGTGTTGAGTTTGAAAGTGAAGAAAGCTATCGTGAAAAACTAGAGACACTGAAGGAATCATACTTCGGTGGTAAGACTAGTTCTTCCAAGACAACAGAGACAGAAGTTCTTAAAGAAGAAGCTGAGCACGTAGAAGCACCTACTGGTTCAATGGCTGCGTATCTAAGAGCACTCTCTAACGTCAAGCAGTGATTTAGAGATTATTAATTCAACACAGGTATCCAACAATGCAACAAAACATCAATTATCAACAGCTCACTGAAAAGTGGGCACCTCTACTAGACTATGACGGTCTAGACAACATCAAGGATTCGCACAGACGTAACGTCACTGCTGTTCTCCTTGAGAACCAAGAGCAAATGCTGAAGGAAGAAGCATCTTTCCTCGGTGAAGCATCTCCAACCAACTCTGCAGGTACAGGTGGTTTCAGTGGTTCCGCTACTGACACTGGTCCTGTTGCTGGTTTCGACCCAGTTCTGATCTCCTTGATCAGACGTGCAATGCCTAACTTGGTCGCTTATGACCTCGCAGGCGTTCAACCAATGAGTGGTCCTACTGGACTCATCTTCGCAATGCGTTCCCGCTACACCAACCAGAGCGGCACTGAGGCACTATTCGACGAGCCTAACACCGCATTTGCAGGTCAGAACGACGGTGGTACTCTTACCGCTGGTCAAACTGATCAGGCTGCTGGTTTCGGTACAGGTGCTCAGGCAGGTACTAACCCTGCAGTTCTGAACCCTGTTGGTTCCGCAACAACCTCCGCTTACAACGTTGGTCAGGGTATGACCACTGGTGAGTCGGAAGCTCTCGGAGATGGTTCTGGCAACCACTTCAACGAAATGGCATTCTCGATCGAGAAGGTCACCGTTACTGCGAAGTCCAGAGCACTGAAAGCTGAGTACTCCTTAGAACTCGCACAAGACCTCAAGGCAATCCACGGTCTGAATGCTGAGGCTGAGTTGGCAAACATTCTCTCCACAGAGATTCTTGCTGAAATCAACCGCGAAGTTATTCGTTCCATCTACAAGGTTGCTGAACAGGGTGCAACTCTTAACACCGCTACCGCTGGTGAGTTCGACCTCGATGTTGACTCCAACGGACGCTGGTCGGTTGAGAAGTTCAAGGGTCTACTCTTCCAAATCGAAAGAGACGCTAACCAGATCGCCCAAAGAACTCGTAGAGGAAAGGGCAACGTTGTTCTCTGCTCCGCAGACGTTGCTTCCGCACTCACGATGGCAGGCATCCTGGATTACACCCCTGCACTCAACGCTAACCTCAACGTTGATGACACTGGCAACACCTTTGCTGGTACACTTGCTGGTAAGTACAAGGTCTACATCGACCCATTTGCTGCAAACAACGCTGCAAATCAGTACTACGTTGTTGGTTATAAGGGTACTTCCCCTTACGACGCAGGTATGTTCTACTGCCCTTACGTTCCTCTCCAGATGGTTCGCGCCGTTGGTCAGGACACCTTCCAACCAAAAATTGGATTCAAGACTCGCTACGGCATGGTCGCAAATCCATTCGCAGAAGGAACCACTCAAGGCATGGGCAGACTCCTCGCCAACTCCAACCGTTACTACAGAAGAGTCACCGTCAAGAACCTCATGTGATCCAAGTTTCACATATCACCAAGGACCCTTCGGGGTCCTTTTTTTATGCTTTTTTATAAATAGGGCTGCTTTTTAATATTCAAATGTGGGAAGACTAAGTGATTTAATTAATTCAACATCGGAGGTTGACATGTCAGAAGAACCTAAAAAAGAAAGTAAACTACCAGGGTTCAAAGTAGTTGTAGGAACTGTTGGTGCAGTATTTGCAGTAGCACACATTGGTTTACTAGGTTATGTTGTAAGAAGACCAGAACCACCCAGAGTTCCACAAGTACCGACAATCAATATTCCTAGCGGTGAGTATTCTTCTTACAAATTAAAAGCAACAAAAGATGGATATGAGATTGAATATAAAGCTAACGATCCTGCCATCTTAGAGTCTAGTAAGTCCTTGACACTTGACAAAGAAAAGAAAGGATTGTTTGGCGGAGGAAGTGAGAAGCGAACCGAATTCCGTCGTGATCAGTTCACTATGGACGGTGTACGCAACCTAGGAGGTGAGAGTACAGAAACGGGAAAGTCGAATGCCAAAAGCGCAGAGTGCATCGCGGCGGACGCTGGAGCACGGTCACAAGGTGCGATGGCAGGAACTAGCATAGCTGCTGGTGTTGCAGTCCCTGTAGTGTCCAGTATCCCCTACGTTGGATGGTTAGCAGGTGGTTGGGCACTTCTACTAGGACAACAGGCAGGATCGGCTCTGGGGTCCGAAGTAGGTGCGGTATTTAATGACTGCTAAATACTAATACGAACTGCATCTCATTCCATGCCAATAGAATATGGATTATCCAAGTGGGATAGGGAGATTAAAAATAAAAACTTCTTATCTCCAACTGGATTTAAATTTAGTTTGGAAAAAGCACCCAAGGTAGATTTTTTCGCCAACTCGGTAAACATCCCAGGTATCAATCTGGGTGTAGCCGTTCAATCAACTCCACTTAAGGATCTTATGATTCCTGGTGATAAGTTGGTGTATAACGACTTTTCTATCCAGTTCATGGTAGACGAGAACATGGAGAACTATTTGGAAATTCATGACTGGATGAGAGGTCTTGGATATCCAGAGAGTATGGCAGAAGCACTACCGTTTGGTAATGTTGATCCTATTGCAGGCGCATTCTCTGACGGTGCAATGATCATTTACAATAGTAATTATATTCCAATTACAAAAGTAACTTTCAAAGATCTATTCCCAGTATCACTATCCCCAGTTCAATTTGACGCTAAGGCAACTGATATAAATTATATTATGGCGGAAGCCACATTCAAATACACTATCTTTGATATCGAGAGCTTATTGTAGTATGAATCTTGAAATGATTGAGGATCTTTGGGAAAAAGATTCCAAAATTGATAATGACGATCTTCATTTAGAGTCCACAAAAATTCCATCCTTACACTCAAAGTATTATAAAATCTACAACAATATTCTTCTCCTAAAGAAAGGACAAGAAAATAAATTCAAAGTGCTAAGGAGAGAAAAATGGGAGTATTACACTGGTAAAGCAAGACCAGAGGTATACGTAGAGAAACCATTTGACTTCAAGGTATTGAAATCGGATATAGACAAGTATCTTGATTCGGATGAAGAACTCATTAAATGTCTGACAAAAGTTGAATATTATCAAATGGTATTGGATTACCTAGAAAGTATTCTAAAGGTGATTCTAAACAGAACATACCAAATTAAGAATGCTATTGAGTGGCAGAGGTTTATCAGAGGTTATGACTGATTTAATCATTGAGAAAAAGAATGAGGTGTTTCTGAAGATCCAAGCAGAACCTCATGTTAATCAAGAACTTGCAGATCATTTTACATTTGAAGTTCCTGGTGCAAAATTTATGCCTCAATACAGAAGCAAGTATTGGGACGGAAAGATTCGACTGTTCTCTACCGCAACTGGAGAGATCTATGTTGGATTACTCGATAAAATTTGTGCATGGGCTAAGAAGTCTAATTATACGGTAAGTTTTAAGGACAATAAGTTCTACGGAACTCCATTTGAAAAGAATGATAATATTTCTAGAGAAGGAGTAAAAGATTATATAACATCAATTTCTAGGCATAAACCCAGAGATTATCAAGTTGAAGGTGTATATGACGCTCTTAGATATAACAGAAGACTATTAATATCTCCAACGGCTTCTGGAAAGTCTCTGATGATCTATTCCATCGTCAGATATTTTACGGAACAGAAAAAACAAATTCTTCTAGTGGTTCCCACAACTTCACTGGTTGAACAGATGTATAAGGATTTCATTGACTATGGTTGGGATGCTGATGCCCATTGTCATATGATTTATTCTGGAAAAGAAAAATTCGATCCAAGAACGGTAACCATCACAACTTGGCAATCTATCTACAAGTTAGATAAAAAATTCTTTGAACCATATGATGTGGTCATTGGTGATGAAGCACACCAGTTTAAGTCAAAGTCTCTGGTGGGTATTATGAGTAAACTTAGAGATACAAAGTTTAGATATGGATTTACTGGAACTTTAGATGGATCACAGACACATAAATGGGTACTAGAGGGACTGTTTGGACCAAGCTACAAGATTACACAAACAGCAGATCTAATTAAGAAGGGACATCTATCCAAACTTGACATTAGAGTTTTATTACTGAAGCATCCTCCTAGGACATTTGAGACTTATGAAGATGAAATTCAATACATCATTTCTCATGAACAACGTACAAACTTCATTAAAAATTTAGCTTTAAGTCTGAAAGGCAATAGTCTTATTCTATTCCAAAGAGTTGAATCCCATGGAAAGATTATTCATGAACTAATAAATAACTCAGTGGATGATACTAGAAAAGTATTTTATGTTCATGGTGGAGTAGATGCGGAAGAGAGAGAACGAGTTAGATCAATTACAGAGCAGGAAACGGACTCTATTATTGTTGCTTCATACGGTACTTTCTCTACAGGTATCAATATTAAAAACTTACACAATGTAGTTTTTGCATCACCAAGTAAATCAAGAATTAGAAATCTCCAATCTATCGGAAGGGTTTTGAGAAAAGGAAACAACAAAACAAAAGCAATGCTTTATGACATTGCAGATGATATTACTTATCAAGGTAGAAAAAACTACACTCTGAATCACTTGATCGAAAGAATTAAGATCTATACAGAAGAAGATTTTAATTATGAATTCACTCAGATAAAACTCAAAAACTAATATGGAAGAATTTTATGGAACAATAAAGCTGGTCAGTGGAGAAGAAGTCTTTTCCGAGATTCTTCCTGCAGAAGAAAATGGCAGAAGCATTTTGATTCTAAGTGATCCCGTTTCTATTGAAGCAGTTCATATCGCTACGGGAGAGGGTCTACGAATGATCCCTTGGGTAAAAACAAATGCTGGTGATAGTATTGTCGTAGTTCCAATGCAACACGTCATCACAGTCGTAGAAGCAGAAGAAGATTCTGAAGTAGTAGAGTCTTATATGAAGTTCGTTAGATCCAAATTGCAGTCTTCTTCCAAGAAAACTCCTAAGACTGGAGGATTCAAAACAACGGTAGAAAAAGCACGTAAGGAACTTGAGAAGCTTTATAATATAGAATCTAAAGAAGCTGAATAGTGCTTCTGAACTCTGGCAGAGTAATCATACACAAAATCCAGAGCCGTGTCAAGTTGTCAGTTTCTGCACTTCGTGATACAATATTAATATTTACAGGGGATCAATGAAATGGCTGCTAGAAAGAGGTCTGAACATTATGTAAACAACAAAGAATTTTTGTATGCTATCGTTCAGTATAAGAAAGATGTGAAGGATGCTGAGGAAGCGGGTCAACCAAAACCTCGTATCACAAACTATCTTGGGGAATGCTTTTTGAAGATTGCAACCCACCTATCCTACAAACCAAACTTTGTTAATTACATGTTCCGTGAGGACATGATCTGTGACGGTATTGAAAACTGTGTTCAGTACATTCACAATTTTAATCCAGAAAAGTCTACCAATCCTTTTGCTTACTTCACTCAGATTATCCACTACGCTTTTCTGAGACGTATTCAAAAAGAGAAGAAGCAGATGGAAATCAGAACCAAGATTCTTGAGAAGTCTGGTTATGATGAAGTATTTACAGTCGATGATGACTACGGTAGTTCTTTCGAGTATAATAGTATTAAGGACGCTATTCAGTCTAAGATGTATCAATGAAGATTGCGATTATTACGGACACTCACTACGGTTGTAGGAGGTCGTCCAAGCCTTTTCATGATTATTTTCAAAAATTTTATGACGACATCTTCTTCCCCGAATTAGAAAAGAGGGGTATCAAGGAGTGCATCCATATGGGAGACGCCTTTGATAATAGAAAGAGTATTGATTTCTGGGCCCTTGATTGGGCGCGGAAGAACGTCTATGACAGATTCAGAGATCTGGGTGTGAAGGTATGGCAACTCGCTGGTAACCATGACACCTATTTCAAGAACACCAATGAAGTCAATTCAATTGATTCTCTACTGAAGGATTACGATAATATCATTCCCATTTCATCCCCAGATGAGTATGATATTAATGGATATAAAGCTTTCATGATCCCTTGGATTTGTGATGCGAATATTGACGAGACGAAGAAAAAGATAAAGAAAACTAAGACCAATGTTGCTTTTGGTCACTTAGAAATTACGGGATTTCAATTATATCCTGGATGTATTCAACAGGGTGGAATTAGTAAAGACTTCTTCAAGAAATTTGAATTTGTTTTTTCTGGACATTACCACACACGTAGTAATGATGGACAGGTATATTACCTAGGCAATCCATATCAAATGTATTGGAATGATGTAGGTGATATTCGTGGATTCAATATCTTTGATACCGAAACATATGAAATGGAATTTATTGAAAATCCATACAGTATGTTTGAAAAGGTTTACTACGAAGATACTCCTGCCGAACTATTCAAAGCCCATTTGTATGAGAATAAAATTGTCAAATTAATTGTCAGAAAGAAAACAGATCAAAAAAAGTTTGACAAGTTTGTTGATAAACTTCTTAAGTCTAAAGCACTTGATATCAAGATCATTGAATCATTAGATGTAAATGATTCTGAGGTTGATTTTGATGGAGAAAAGATTGAAGACACACTTACCCTTCTCAATAAATATATTGAAGATTCTGACTTTGATTTAGATAAAGGAAGAGTCAAAGACCTGCTTCGTGAAGTTTATCTCGAAGCCTGCGAAATGGAGTAAAGATGTATATCCTCTCACTCATGGGACATGAAGGCGAAGGTGCCTACTCGTTAGAAGACGAGACGGGAACCAAACAACTTTACATGTTTCAGGACGAGGATGATGCAGAGAGATATGCAGGACTTTTAGAAGCAGACGATTACCACAAATTGTCAGTTGTAGAAATTGACGAGGAACTTGCCATAGAAGCTTGTAACAGGTATAATTACAAGTACGTGATAGTGACACCTCAAGATATAGTATTCCCTCCATATGATAGTATTTCAGAAGATTAGATGGAGAAACTTTCTTTCGACAGGAAATAGTTTCACCGAGGTTGACTTTAGAAGCGCTCCAACGACTTTGATTGTTGGAGCAAATGGTGCTGGAAAATCTACTATACTTGATGCTCTTACTTTCGTTCTTTACAACAAACCTTTCAGAAAGATTAGTAAAGGTCAGTTGGTCAATAGCGTAAACGAAAAAGAGTGTATTGTTGAGATTGAATTTGATATAAACGATAGACAATATAAGGTTATTAGGGGAATCAAACCAAATGTATTTGAGATCCACTGTAATGGAGAAATCTGGAACCAAGAAGCTTCTGCTGTAGATCAACAGAAACATCTTGAGGAAGGCATACTCAAACTAAACTATAAGTCTTTTACCCAGACAGTCATCTTGGGTTCAGCTACATTTGTTCCTTTCATGCAATTATCTTCTTCTAATAGAAGAGATATTGTTGAGGATCTTTTGGACATCAAAATCTTCTCTAGTATGGGAAGTATTCTCAAGGATAAAATTAGACAAGCAAATCAAGATATCCGTGAATTATCTCTACAAAAAGATCTGACAGAAGAAAAAATCTCTATGCAAAAGAGTTTCATCAAAAATCTTGATGAGAGAGGTAAGGCTAATATTGAAAATAAGAAGTCTAAAATTGGAGATCTGTCAAAAGATATTGATGACTTGATGGCGGATAACCGTACACTCAATGAAAATATTAGTGATGTGTATCAACCACAACTTCAAGAACTGAGTGACCCTACAAAATCGCTCAGGAGGATGAATGGAGTCAAAGCAAAACTGGAACAAAAGATACAGAACATAACCAAAGAACATAAGTTTTTTAAAGACAATTCGGTTTGTCCCACTTGTGGACAGGATATTGAAGAACAGTTTCGTGTAAATAAGGTAGGAGAGATTGAAGATCAAGTACAAGAAATTAATACGGCATACAAAGCACTCAAGAAAACTATCTCCGATGAACAGGATAGAGAGAAAGAGTTTGCTCAGCTCTCCAAGCTGATCTCAGATACAACGCATGGCATCTCTACTAACAATACTAAAATCTCTGAATATCAAAAACAAACCAGAAGTTTGGAATCTGAAATTCAAGAGATTGCCTCACAAATTGCAAACAGAAATTCTGAACGAGATGCTCTTAAACTGCTAGAAAAAGAACTTAAGTCGGTAGAGAAGAACAAGTCTGAAAAAACGGAAAGTATTTCCTATCTAGATTTTTCTCACTCCCTTATGAAAGATAGTGGAGTTAAGTCTAAGATTATTAAAAGATATCTTCCAGTGATGAATAAGCAGATCAATATGTATCTGCAACAAATGGATTTCTATATCAACTTTACATTAGATGAGGAGTTCAAGGAAAACATCAAGTCTCCTATTCATGAGAACTTTAGTTATGACTCCTTCTCTGAAGGTGAGAAAATGCGAATTGATTTGGCTCTTCTGTTTACTTGGAGAGACATTGCTAGGTTGAAAAACTCTTCTTCTACCAACCTATTGATTCTTGATGAAATCTTTGATAGTTCTTTGGATGTAACTGGCACAGATGAGTTTACAAAGATTGTGCGATATGCAATCAAAGACGCCAATGTCTTTATCATCTCTCACAACACCCAAGACCTACAGGACAAGTTCGATAATATGATTACCTTCAGTAAAGTCAATGGGTTCTCGAAAACCAGTTGATTAACTGTCCATTTGGGACTAGACCATGCTTTGGGGTGATGTATAGTATTCATATACGAAACGACTCTAATGGTCAATTACGAAGTTAAAGGACAACTTGCAAAGCTCCTTGCAACTGAAGATCTTATCATTGAGAACAGAACCGTCTCCACTGCGTCCTTTGACGTTCATAGGAGGGTACTTACCCTTCCTCTGTGGGAACGTGCTTCTGCGACCGTATACGACCTTCTGGTGGGTCATGAGGTTGGACATGCGCTCTATACCCCAGATTCTAATTGGAAGAAAGACTATCCTGATGTTCCTGGTAGCTTCGTTAATGTCTTGGAAGACTCCAGAGTAGAAAGACTGATCAAGAGGAAGTTTCCTGGAATGATCAAGACTTTCTATCGTGGATATAATGAACTTTCTGATCAGGACTTCTTTGGGATTGATGATGAAGATGTTGACTCCATGTCTTTCATGGATCGTATCAATCTCTATATCAAAATCGGTAATTTTATTGATGTAAACTTCACTGAAAAGGAAAAGAGCCTTGTCTCAGAAGTTGAGCACACTGAAACATTTGAAGAAGTTCTAGAACTTTCTTTCAAAATCTTTGAATACCTGAAAGAAACAGAAGTAGAAGCTCCTGCTCTTCCTCAGTCTGAGTCTTCTTCTGGAAATCAACAGGATTCTGATAGCACTCCTTCTCCTCAAAGTTCTCCTGAGGGATCTAACGAAAAGGATGATGAGTCTGAGTCTAAATCAGAATCAGAACCACAAACTGACAATGACTTCAGCGAATTCTCCAATGAACTTCCAGAAGAACCTAAAGGTGGTTCTGAGTTTGAGACAGTTACTGATAAGAACTTTGATGATGCCGTTGAAGAACTGAACAGTGACAGCCCATCTCGTCGTGATATTAATTACTTGGAGATTCCAGAAATCAAAATTGACAATGTAATTGCAAAAAATTCTGAGATTCATGAGACTCTAAATGAGTTTTATGAACTTACTTTTCAAATGAGGAAGAATGAGTATGGAATAGAAGTTGCTAATGAAATTTTTGCAGAAGTAGACAATGAGTATCGACTCTTCAAAAAACAATCCCAGAAAGAAGTCAACTACCTCGTCAAAGAATTCGAGTGCCGTAAAGCCGCAGACTCTTATGCTCGTGCTGCTGTTAGTAGGACTGGAGTTCTTGATACAGGGAAGTTACATACTTATCGATACAATGAAGACATTTTCAGGAAGGTCACGACCCTAGCTGATGGTAAGAACCATGGATTGGTTTTTGTTCTGGACTGGTCTGGATCCATGTCCGATGTCCTTATGGATACAGTGAAACAACTGTATAACCTGATTTGGTTTTGTAAAAAAGTCAATATTCCTTACGAGGTATATGCTTTCACTAATCATTGGGCTAGTTGGAAACGTGATTATGATGGACGATATGAAGCTCCTGATGATCATGTAGATGAGAAAGTTGAGAATGAATTTTATGTTTCCTCCGACTTTCATATGATGAATGTTCTGACCAGCAAGGTTCGATCTGCTGACTTTGAGAATCAGATGAGGAACTTTTATCGACTTGCATATAGTGCTGACTGTAAAGGATATCGTTGGGGTGGTGCTAGTTATCAAGTTCCTGCACAACTTTCTCTTTCGGGAACTCCTTTGCACGAAGCGCTTCTTGCTTTGAATCAAATTCTCCCTCAGTTCAAAAAATCTACGGGAGTTGATAAGATGCATACTATTGTCTTGACTGATGGAGAAGCTCCTCCTCTGAAGTATCATCGTTTGATTTCTTACAATGATCGGGAACCTTACTGGGGATCTCGTCAGGTGTATATTGGAGATTTCGTTCGCGATCGTAAAACTGGAAATTCATTCAGGATCGATCATCCTTATCATGGTCTTACTACTGCTTTGTTGGGACAACTTCGAGCTCGATTCCCACACACCAGTTTCATTGGTATGCGGCTTCTCGCTCCTAGGGATTCTACTTCTTTTATTCGTCGATTCGTTGAGGATTATGATAAGTCTGAAAAACTGATTTCTCGTTACAAGAAAGAAAAGTCCTTTGCTATGAAGGATGTTGGATATCAGACTTATTTTGGACTCTCTTCCTCTGCACTCAATACTGATACTAGTTTTGAAGTGAAAGAGGATGCTACGAAAGCACAGATCAAATCTGCTTTCAGAAAATCACTATCTGCCAAGAAAATGAACAAAAAAATTCTTGGGGAATTTATTTCCCTCATCGCTTAAAACCAGTTAGGAAACTGGTACAAAACCCAGGACATACTGGATTTTTCACACTATATTGTATACATACAAAAGAGGTTTCAAATGACCGCCCGCGTGAACTCCGATTCCCTGATCAACTCTCTTCGTGATCTTTACGGAGAAACTATTACGTCTGCTGACGTTCGTGGCTATTGTGCATCCAATGGTGTCTCCTACCCCACTGTTACCAAGTATCTTGACAACTACAAGTCTGGTCGTGGTAAGTGGAATTTGACGGTCCAAGAAGCTCGTCAACAACTTGAAACTGCAGCTGCTGCACCTTCAGTTGTTCCTCCTATTGAACAAAACCTTATCCCCACTAAAGATGATTCCTTCGTCAAGTTTGGCAATTTCGGTGATGTTAAAAAAATTATTCAGTCCCGTCTCTTCTACCCTACGTTTATCACGGGTCTCTCGGGCAATGGTAAA
>CEVH01021996.1_pt1 | contig 19921 bp, 37 predicted proteins | sample 356521 | NCBI WGS metagenome assembly CEVH01 (sample SAMEA2623446, study PRJEB7988) | marine metagenome | isolation source: saline water (ENVO:00002010), including
GCGCGTGGGATTAGTCGAACCGGAACATCAAGAATACACTTTGATCCCCAACGAGATACTCAAATTGTATACGATGACCTGAAGCGTGGAGGAGTCGGTAGAACCAAGAACTTCTTTGCTAGTAATGTGCCAGAAGACAGGTATCAAGATTCTCGTTTTGCGACATATCTATTTCGATCATGTGAGTTACAGGAAGTCATTGATTTTCTAGGATGTAATCCAGAGGATATAATCCTTACTTCGAGCCTACCCAAAGTGGCATCGGCGAGTGGAAGCTCTGTGTCAGGCTCCTCCAGAACGAACACTTGCTACTGGGAAAAGAGCGATTGGGTTGACACCTCTGTAGATATGTCTCAAGGTGGTTATTACGTTGAGATAAACAGATACGAAGTTTGCAGTGACCGTGGAGGCCAGATGGGTTTTCACAACAATGTCGATACGTTGTTGGATGCACTTAAAGAAGTAGGATTTGAGTTACCAGAAGGACAAAAAGTCTACGGTTTCAAAACTTCTAAACTGAAGCAGAAGAGATTCAACAAGGATGGTAACTGGACAAATCTAGTTGACATCATCAAGGATGTTGTCGAGTCATGCGAGTGGTATCAAGAGTCATACGCATTTTCAAAAGCTGTTAGCAACATGGGAGGATATGCTAATGCCTCTGAGTTTGCAAGCCTGATTAAACTTGCTCAACAATCAGATGTTCCTCAAGACTATCAGAAGTTTGCTGATGAGATACTGACAGCACAACCAGAGGATAAAGTCCGAGCCATCAGGGTCTTACAAGCATTTGCCAAAAAATGGGCAATGACTTTAGATCACGATGACGATATAGAGTTTTACTCTGAATGGATTAAAGGCCAGAGAGACTCTTTGATTGAGAAGTACCCACTTCTTGGTTGTGTGACATTCCCAAAAGCATACTGGGACGAAGAAGAGATACAGGCAAGGCATAACGCCATTGCAGAATACTTACGACTTTTAGACAGTAACAAATAGGAGATGTATAAAGTGAATTACATTATCAGTAACAAGGGTGTTGTGAACTGTGTGGTTAGTGGTCAAACGTATACGTTTGGCAAGAATCATCCAAACTACGACAAGTTGATTGGGTATCTTGAAGATAGCAATGTGGAATACTTTGAAGCCGCATACGATGTTGAGTCAGCTATCGACCACTTCTGTGAGGGATACATTGATGTCAAGAATGGTACGTTGCAGTGGGACGGTATTGATATGCCAGAGCTTTTCACTGATCGTATATTAAAGATGAAGCAGGAAGGGTTTAACTTCCAACCAATGCTTGAGTTCTTGAACAACATGAATGAGAATCCATCAGACCATGCGATTGTAGAGTTGTTTGACTTCATGCAACATGAACACCTACCAATCACTGATGACGGTCACTTCCTTGCATACAAGGCGGTTGACAAGAACTTCAAGGACAAGTGGAGTGGAAGTTTCGATAACTCAGTTGGTAGCACTGTTGAAGTTGATCGAACGAATGTTGATAACAACCGCAACAATGGTTGTAGTCACGGCCTTCATGTTGGTTCTCTGAATTACGTCAAGGACTACGGCGATGATAATAATGGAGACCAATTCCTTATCGTCAAGGTCAACCCAATGGACGTTGTTAGTGTCCCTCATGACGCAAAGTACCAGAAGCTACGCTGTTGTAGATATGAGGTCGTTTCCCTGTTCACTGATCCTCTGAAGGACAGTGTTGAGATGAGCGAGAAGCCGCTACAGGAAACGACCCGCTACGGCAACGCATGGAAGGAAGATGTGCGTCAGCGAATTGAGTCTCTCATGACGCTGATGAGTTAAGCACCTTCGCCTGATGTCAGCCTACTCCTTTGTGTGTGTGTTGTGTGTCTCTGGCTGGCATCAGGCATCTTCCAAAAAAAAATTATTTAGGGTATTGCAAATCCCAGCTTTTAATCTTATAACAATGTATAGGAGATAACAAATGGACAGAAGACGAAAGAAGAGTACCGACGATACAGCTAACAAACATGTATCTAACCAAGTAATCGAGAAACTTGGAGGCAAGCCAAAGAATTTTCATTCAATCAGGGCATCAAATGTATTCGATAACAAGTGGCGAGTCGATGTGTTCTGCGAGAGGCAAATTCAAGGCGAGACTACATCAGTCACAAATACGACGATTGATTACAGTTACTTTATATCTGTGGACGAAGACAACAACATTGTCAAGTCAGAGCCAGAGATAGACATCACAGACAATCTAATTGACGGAAGGGGATTTACCCTATGAGTGGCAACAATGATTACAAGAAGGCAGATTTCATGACTCGTCTTCGCTCCAGTGAAGATCATCGTATTGAAGCTGGATGGTTTATTGAGAATGTTTTTGAAATTGCATTTGGTGATGGAGCATTATTCAAGGACTTCACTTACCAAGAAGTGTTAGATAAGCTAGATGAGTTTTCATCACTGGCATTACAAGCAGGAGATGTTGAAGATGAGTAAAGATAACTACGAAGAGAATGACGAGCGTATAAACATCATTGGCCAGAATGGTAATGATGGACTTCACTACGACAAGATCGCCGATAGCGACAAGGTTGTAAGCATTGTTGTAGAGGGCGGCATGGTAGTCGAAGTTAATGGGCTACCTGCTGACTGGCAGTATTACATTGATGATAGAGATTGTCCACCGGAGATTGAAGATGAGTGATAGTGTCATAACTGATGTTTATTCTGGCAAGTATGTGCTGGTTCAGTTAGTTGATGAGACTGTTGAACTTACTGTAGAGAACAATGTTTACAGCCTTACTGAGTCAGTTGAACTAGAGCAGGACTTACTGAAGGCACTTCACGAATTACGAACACGATACACTTTGCCAAAACTAAAGAGAGGAAATTGAAATGAAAATTGGATTATGGAGCAAGTATCAACGTCGAGTGGAAACTCCCGTTATCAAAGGCGGCAAAAGAATACTAATGAGTTGCGGCGGTGGCATGGCTGGCAGTAAGTGGTATGAGTATGCAAGGGACATAGATATGGATGGCGAATATGTTGACATCATAGCCTTCAGCGGTCAAAGTAAACTACTGGGTAAGCAATGGATTGTTAGTATTATAGACGTTGACTTTCACGGTCAGGTACTAGACTATGAAGGCAAGGTTACCATTGAATGGTACGATGTACCAAAGGGTACTGATGTGGAGTTTGTTCATGATGAAAGGCACGACCGAGGTACATTACCTCAACCATTTGTCACCAAAGACCTGCCAAAATATTACGACAACAAAAAAGTTTTATCTTTTATGTAAGAGGGGATTGAAGATGAATGACGATCTTATAGAATCATTGCTGGAGTCCAGAAAACATATAGTAGCACGAAATTCTGACATGCTACCACATGACACAGAAGGCTTTAGTGATGAAGACTGGGACGAATTACTAAGAGGATGCGATTTAACGATAGAATTTTTTAGTGAGGCATTGAACTAATGGGACTCGATCAATATGCAACTGCTCGTAAAGGTGAGCCACGCACGGTTAAAAGTGAGTACACCTACACTGACCATGATGGTAATGAACACAAGGGTGTCGAAGAATACCTTGAATGGGACGATACTATTGAGTTAGCTACTTGGAGGAAGCACCCCAACCTGCAAGGTTGGATGGAAAACCTCTGGCACGAGAAGGGTTGTCCTAACGATGAGGGTGGTGGTTTCAACTGTGTAGAATTAGAGTTGACCAAGTATGACCTAATATCACTAGAGCAAGCACTAGACGAAGGTGAGCTACCAGAAACTTCTGGCTTCTTCTTTGGCAGCAATGCTGACGACCATTACGCAGAAGCAGATCGTGAGTTCATCGTACAGGCTCACGCCGCACTCAAGCAAGGTTACAAAGTGGTGTATAGTAGCTGGTGGTAATGTTTGTTATAATCAAAGGGAGGCACACATGCTAAGGAGCATAACAATCGACAATTCTATGCTTAAATGGATTGCCGATAAGATAAACGAAGAGGTAGCAAAGGGCAACAAGATCACTAGGTCTTTCCTTTCAAAAACAATCTGGGAGTACGAGAGAAAAGGTACGCAATGACAGACAAGATTTTACAATTAGAGTGCGCTCACTGTGATTACGAGGAAAAGATTACCGTACCCGAAGCTGACTATGATGCTTGGATGGGTGGTATTAAGTTAATACAAGATGTGTTCGATTATCTGACACCAGCCCAAAGAGAGCTAATGCTCAGCAATACTTGTGACACATGCTGGAACAAGTTCTTTCCGAACAGTGAAGAAGATGATGAGGACGAGTAATGTTACTAAGTAAATTTGATTTGTTCATGATTGCGTCTTGCATATTATTTATCCTCGTGTGTTTGGGATTGAGCATTTATTTCATTAGTTTGATCTGGAGTTTATAAGATGAGTGAGACAGAGTGGCCTGTCAAATTTCAAATGTCTGAGTCTCAGGTGAAGATAGTAAGAATGGCTTTGCAATACCTTGCTTGTGATTACACAGAATATGATTTGGATGATCTGAAGATTACTAGCGAACAGTTAGAGACAAGAATCAATTACCTACTAGAAAAGAAATTCATTGGTTGAGCAACATGAGTGATTTATCAAGAGATGAGATTGAGCTTCGAGACAGAAAAATTCGTAAGCTACGAAAGCAAGGATTGACCTTACGAGCTATCGGAGATCAGTACAATGTTACCCGTGAGAGGATTAGGCAGATATGTCAGGGCATACCTAAACCAGACCTCAAGACATATTACGACAATGATTGCGTTGTGTGCGGAGCTACATTCACCGTCGATTCAGAATCAAAAAACAAACAAACTTGCAGTGATAAATGCTTAAAGAAAATACAATCAAAAAACAACTACAAGAATGGTAGATGGACTGGCGAACTAATAAAATTAGAATGTCATGCCTGTGGATGTGAATTTCACAGGACAAAGAGATGGATCAACCAATCAAACCATAAGAACTACAGGAATGAAGAAGTAGACATCGAGTCCAAGAATTGGTATTGCTCGAAGCAGTGTTACTATGAAAGAAATAAGGACAAAGATGTTTAACTACACCAAGAACGATCCTGAAGACTGGATAGCTACTAGAGGAGATAGAACATGGAAGAGAAGCGTAGTGAACTGTCTGAACACTTTGGGTCTGATCTTATGTTCGCCGATAATTTTGATGGTGCTATTATCGGTGTTTCTGTTGGACTTGGTTCTAGTAAAGTTGTATACGATACAAGAAAGATGGCAGAAATCTTAGTCAAAGAACACAGCATGACAGAAGAGGATGCGTGGGAGTATTTGGAATACAATACCTTTCAGGCATATGTTGGAGACAAAACTCCAATATATGTAGATACTAGCAATTTGGATGATTTAGATGCCTGAATACAGAGCAAAAATTAGAAATAAAAAAGGAAAGGCAAATACTAGAGAAGTAAAAATATTTGCCGGTTGTTATTCTGACGCAGAAGCAGAGGCTCAGAGAGAAACAAAACGTGGAGAGTATGTACACTCTTTAGACAATGTAGATTTTCCAAAAGACAAATTCAAAGTATTAAGCAGAGGATAGAATGACTCAATATAGATTTCAATGTTGTGGTCAAATTGCAACACACAAGCAATGTACTCAAAACCCATGTCCTTTTTGTGGTAAACAAAATCCTATCTGTGAAGAGGTCGATAAGGAAGATATGGTCTTCCCTACGGCCTCTGGTTTTTCAGGTGATAAAAAGCACGAAGAAAGAGATTGGGGTTCATTTGATATTTTATTAGATGAAGAAGGTGTAAAGGTAAAGAAGATAGTTGTTAAGTCTGGTCAGCGACTCAGTTTGCAACTACATACAAAAAGAAAAGAACTATGGTTTGTGGTTAGTGGCTTTGGCGAAGTACAAATCGGAGATGAGATTTGCGATATACAATCGGGCGACAAGATCACAATCGAAAAGTATCAAGTACATAGAGTCAGAAACGCAGGACTACTTGATCTTGTTATTATAGAAATCCAATCTGGAGATTGTCAGGAAGATGACATCATCAGATTGCAAGATGACTACGGAAGAAAATAGACTGGTTTTGTTTACATTTATTGTGCAAACATCCTGTACTTTCACCCAGTCTAAGCTAGATAGCAAGCCGCTGGTGACCCTTCTCTTTGAAGATGAACCAAAGGCGAACTATCTAGCAAATGCCCCGTTCGTCTAGTGGACTAGGACATCGGCTTTTCACGCCGAAGACAGGAGTTCGATTCTCCTACGGGGTACTTATTACTGTATGAGCTTATTAGGAAAATAACAGCCATGTACAAAATTCTTAACTATATAAATAGAAAATGGAATAATTTAGTATTTACATTTCATGATTTTGCCACAAAAACAAATATAGGGTGGTTGGTTAAACTAAGTATCTGGGCGCACGATAAGGCTTACTGGGAGCTAGGAAAGAAGTACCAGCTTATTAATGGAGTAAGCCTGAGAGAGCATGAGCTTGAGCATCAGTTATACATAGCTAATCATCAGATCACGTATTGGATGAACTATGCAACAGACCTACAGTCAGAACTTATGGACATGATCCCTGACTCAGATGAGCAGATTGTAGATACAACCCACGATCTGCAAGTATCTGAAAAGGACAAGTCATTACAGGAAAAGATATGAACTTTTTATTTGACGTAGACGGAACTCTTACAGAGTCCAGAAAGACTATTGACGAAGGGTTTAAGAGATTCTTTGCTGAATGGGTAAACGTACAAAGAGAACAAGGAAACAAAACTTTTCTTGTGACTGGTTCTGACAGAGACAAAACCGTAGAACAAATAGGCGTGTCTCTCTGGAGGCATGTTGATGGTGTATATCAAAACGCAGGAAATGTTTACTATGAACATGGAAAGCTTAGGTTTCAAAAGTTATGGAAGCCAAGCGATGAACTTCGTTCTAGCATAACTACGCTGGTCGAGAAAAGTAGTTGGTATGGAACTGCTGATGGTAATATAGAGGAAAGAATAGGGATGATTAACATCTCTACTGTTGGCAGGTCTTGTAATTCCATACTGCGAAAAGAATATTATCTATGGGACTTAGGCAAGGGTGAAAGGGCAGACATAGCTCACAAACTTAGCGAACAGTTCCCAGAATTAGAATTTGTAATCGGTGGCGAAATAAGCATAGACATTTTTCCCAAAGGAAATGACAAGTCACAGGTGCTTGACCAGATGACTGGAGAGAGTATATTCATAGGTGACAGGTGCGAAAAGGGTGGGAACGACTACACGATAGCTCAGAAGTCAGACCTACACTACAACGTAAGAGACTGGAAAGAAACACATGCGATACTTACTACCTTGTTGCCAGAGAATAGTTGACGTAGACAACAAGCCTAAGTGGTGTATTAGGTGTGGCGAGCATAACATCGAGCCTATTGAGTTTACTGAAGAAACATTATTACCATGTCCTTTTTGCGGCGGGCAACCACAGGCAGAGGCATTGAATACAGTTGCGCTCTATTGGTATGAGTGCCAAAGTTGTGAAGCATCTTGCGGCTCCGCAACTGATTGGATACAAGCAAGAAAAAATTGGAATCTCAGAAAGGGGTAGAATCCAAAATGAAAGTTTACGCAGTTGATTGGGGTTATAAAGAAGGCAAGACAGTTTTCTTTGACGGGGTTAAAGCAACCTCTAAGGAACCAGTGTTTGCCAGTGGTGATATTATTGCTACTGAAAATATGCCTCACCATAAGAAAGTTGAATTTCATCACAAGGGAGTGAAGGTTCTTACCTGCTCCACCAACATGACAGCTGAAAGACGAAGACAGCTGAATTTGGAAAAAGACGATGAGACAGACGCTGAGATTATTTATAACGAGTATTTTGACTGGAAGGACGGAATATCCAACTTCAAGTTTAGAGAATTCGTTTATGACATTGAGCTTGAGCAGTTGAGTTATCAAGTCAAGGTTCGCAGAGAAGCTGTTGAAGCTCGTAAAAAGCTCAAGCAAAGAGTCAGTCTTGATCCGATTTTAAGGAACATACTTGATGATGATGTCAAGGAATCCAAAAACTATGTCAACCGACTCGAAACTAAGCTGAAGCATAGACTCAAAAACTTTGAAGTCTACAACGAATGGCTTGCAGATATTAATGGTGTTGGTGTTGCTAGTTGTGCTGAGTTGATTGCAATCATCAAAGACATCAAGCGATTTGATACAGTCTCTAAACTATGGGCTTACTTTGGCCTTGATGTTCGGGATGGCAAGGCTCCTAAAAGAACTAAGGGTCAGCTTGCAAATTGGTCACAGAGAGGTCGCTCGCTTATATTGAACGACATTGTTTCCAATGGCTTCAAAATGAACGGAGCCGAAAGAGTTGACGACAATGGAGAGGTCACGAAGGATGCGAGTCTGTGGCGATCTCGGTATGACGAGTACAAGCAAATGGAACTCGACAAGAACGAGGATCGTGAAGAGGACGAAAAACTCTCTAACGGCCATATGGACAAAAGAGCCATTCGGCGAACTGGTAAGCAGTTTCTCAAGGAGCTTTGGGTTTACTGGAATCAGCTAGAGAAAACGCAGTAGACTTTGGATTACACGCAGATCAGGCGTTTCAAAACATTTTACAAGGACGTATAACAATGTCAAACCCAAATATTGAATGGGATAGTGGCAAAGAGATGTTTATCGCTTGGGACGAAGCGTGTATGCCGATTGGCTACTATGACACGAGAGAAGAGGCAGAGCGTGAGTTTGAGGAATACTGCGCTCACCTCTTCCCTCCGTCAGAATATCCAGAAATGCACAAGGAAAAACCAGATGTACGGAATGATAGCGATAGGTCTGACTAGCTTTTTGTACTTAATTGCATGTTGTTCATGCTTAAAGCAGAAAGACTACCCACACGCATTGATGTGGCTTTCGTACTCCACAGCCAACTTAGGCTTACTTTGGTTTGAATATAATAAGGTGAATGGTACTCAATGAGAGTTGCGGCAATATCGGGGTTCTTCAACCCACTACACATAGGTCACATAGACTACATATCTTCAGCCAGAAACATCGCAGACTACCTCATCGTGATAGTCAATAGTGATGAGCAGGTTAAGATTAAAGGGTCGGTACCTTTCATGAACCAAGATGAGCGACTAAAAATAGTAAGCAACATCAAAGGTGTTAATAGAGCAGTGATCTCAATAGATGAAGATGGGACTGTATGCGAAACGCTAAGGCAAGAGTTTAAGAGACTTGAAAACGACCCATTCTTTGAAGAGATGATCTTTTGCAATGGTGGCGACAGGAAGGAAGGGGGAGTTCCTGAAGACGTGTTGACCAGTGAGCTAGGTATGCGTATGGTTTACAATGTGGGTGGTGGCAAAACACAATCCTCAAGTTCGCTAATACAAAAGGCCGCAAACAAATGAACGCTATCTATGCCGGACTAACCGCATGGGCAATCGAGCTAGGAATAGCTTTAACTATTTTGATGGTACTTAGATCGGAAGAACAAAAGGTCTACCGAAGGAGACAGAAGAAAAAACTTGAAGATGAAGAATTACGTGGCGATATTCAATGATGGCAACCTTACTCTTAAAGACTTCAAGCTAGAGTGCCGTGACGAGGGATGGTTGCCAATATGCGCATCCAGAAGTCTTCATGACAACTCGATTTCAATACCAGTATTCTCCTCAGAAGAAACCGCTCACAAATTCCTTTGCAGAAATTTTGATACAAAAAAATACGTTTGTGGCTTGATAAAATTATCAGATGATGATATTTTAGAAATGTCAAACAGGGGTGTCTCTATCGAACGACTAAGTTTTGCTAAAAAGATCAGAGGACACAAAGACTTCGAGTTAGACGTATTTGTTTTTGAAGTGGACGAAAAACCAGAGTTAGATTCATATGGGAAAATTTTTGATGAACGTACAAGAGCATTTTAAGAAGATGTTAGTCACGATTGGTTGGTTTTCTACAGGAGCTTTGATTGCTACAATCTCTTGCTGCCTGTATGAGTTTTTGATCGACGTTCTGGCTGGTTAAATGAATTACACATACAAAGCAAAGTTAGTTCGTTGCGTTGACGGCGACACGATGGACGTAGACGTTGATCTAGGGTTTCACTTAACTGCTAGAATCAGATGCAGGCTTCTTGGGGTCAATACTCCAGAACGAGGTAGACCAGACTTTGCAAGAGCTACACTCATGTTAGAAAATCTATTGCAGTCACAAGCAGACGAAGAAGGATTCTTCGTAATGAGGACAGGGAAGACTGGCAAGTTTGGAAGATGGCTTGCTGAAGTGAATGGAGTCAATTCAGTTTTGAAAGAACGGTGGCCTTATGAAAATTAAAATTAACAGAGCTGCGAACAATGTATTGGAAGGTTGCAAGACCATACTTAGGCAAATCATACTTGATGAGCCATGCCCAGATCGTGTTTGCATAAAACTACACAACATACTCTGTGAGCTTGACATGCTCAGACCAGACCTCAGAGAGTATGTAGATGACTATGACACAATGAATAAAGATAAGATTAGGTCAACCGTCTCAAAAGCAAGGAAGTCGCCACACAAGAAAAGAAAAATACACCGACTTCCAGACAAGCTAGTAGGCATCAGAAAAAAAGTAACAAAAGAACAAGACACATATATTATGTCTATATGGGTCAACAAAGAGCTATTCCGAATGTTCTTCTGTGAAAGAAAGAACAAACTTGAAACTGTGTTTAGAAACTATAAAGAAGCCCTTCAACAAGATGATTTAATTAAACAGGGAAAATCTAAAGTTTTATTACCGACGGCCTTGAAATTAAAATCTATTTGTGAGACAATCGACGACAGACCAGCGGTTGCTTCACCATCATTAATTTCGGAAACAAGTAATGGAATACTACGAAAACCATGATTTTCATGTGTCCGACATGGACTCATACTATTCGCCTAAGAGAATCAGGCCAAGAAGACTAAACTGCCAAAGGACACAAGACTTCATGGAGGCGAGGATAAGAGTATTATCCAACCTGTATGCCGAGCTTATGCCTAACTTCAAGACTGCAAGATATGAGTCTTTAGAAGGTGCGGGAGCTAGGAAGAAGACCAAAAACATAGATGTTCAAGAAAGCATATCGCCTTTTGATCTAGAATGTTTTGAAGATATAATGCCATCCCTTGAGGATTTTGGATTATTACCCGAAGAAGACCCGAAGATGACTTTGGAGGAAAGCCTGCGAATGTTATCAGAGGCTCAAAAAGATTACAAAGATTCCGAAGACTGATACAGGAGTAAAAAAAATGTCTTTGTCAAAAGATGATCTAGCCAAAGGCTACCGTGAGACTGTGGTTCAAAAAATAACTGAAGTCGAACAACAATTAGAAGCATTGAAACAACATTTATCCGAGTGCGACGCAGCACTCGAAAGTAACACTAACCAAGAAGAGGTTGAAAATGATTAACAGTTTTGTTGGAACTGGCAGACTTACACAAGACCCAGACTTTAAGGAAATCAAGGATACGCAGGTGTGTTCATTCACATACGCTATCAATGATCCTTACGACAAGGAAAACAAGTACACCTTGTTTATGCCTGTTGTGGTCTTTGGAAAGCAGGCAATTAATTGCTCCAAGTATCTGTCAAAAGGTTCTGAGGTTTCTATTCAGGGCAGGCTCCGCACAGAAAAGTGGCAGGCCAAAGATGGAAGCAATAGAACATCCATTAAACTAAAGGCTGATTTAGTTCAGTTTGGAGCAAAGCCTAGTGGTGAAGCGACTACTTCCACTGCTAAGGTTAAAGAAGTTCCTACTGAAGTTAATTCAGATAACACTAGCGAATCTGAGATTCCATTCTAATAAGGAAAATGAAATGAGTAAGGACAAACTCGTAATTAGTTTGTTGTTCTTCACGATGTTGAATTTATTGATTTTTCAACAGTGGAGACACTCATCCCTCGAAGAGAGGTATGAGATTGAAAAGATGCGTTCTGAAGTAAACAATGAGTTCCTAGACGAGCTTGTTTGGATGCGACTTAACGACATCGAAAACTTGAGCAAGGATCATCTTGTTTCTCAGGGTCGGCTGGAAGGGCTAGTAAGCTACCTTTCCGAAGAGCCTAATGAACGCGATGCTATCAATCAACTGTGGCATGAAGGCTACATGAGAGGACTTGCTCAAACTGAGTGGGAACACGATGTAATTTCTGAAACCCACTACAACAAAGGCTATCGTGAAGCTATTGAAAAGGCTTTTCCTGATGGTAATTATCCGACCTATGTGAACTATCCCCCAAAGGATGTTGACGGGTCAGCCATCGGCAAGCCAGAGTTTGACTCCTCGAAAGCAGGAGAAAAGCTCAATGGCAACAAGGAAGTCATCGACGCTCTGAATAAGAAAATTGATGAAATCCGCAGCGAGTAGTCTGTAAGCAGGATGCCTCGCAAGGGGCATCCTGTTTTTTTATGCCAAAACAAAATGAAGCCCATTAGCGTAGTTGCATTTATGTCTTCTTATAATAAAAAAGATCGCAAGAAAAAGAAAAAAGAACTTCTAAGGCGAGAGAAGGCGGCTAGAAAAAGCCGATATACAAAGAGGATGAATAGAGAAGAGAAGTTCTATGAAAAAATACAGCACATGAGCAGGCAGAGAATTACGCCGATTAAAAAAGAGCAGGAAGAAGATGGCTAAATATTATATCGAAAGCAAGGAAGTTAAGCAGGTTGTAGATTGCGACGATAAGAAGAAGGCCTGTATGAAAGCTATCAACATGACGGCCGAACAGACCGGCAAAAATCCAAAGATAGGGATGATATTCTTCATTAGTGAATATGGTTTTATTTCTGACAGAGAAGGCGAGGATAGGACGATTCACGATAGTGACTATATACTCGCAACCCAGAGGTTTTTAGGTCAGCTGTAATCATTTGGCCTGATAGTTAAACGGATATAACAACGGTCTTCTAAACCGTAGTTCGAGGTTCGATTCCTCGTCGGGCTACTTTAAGTTAGCGCTACACTAAAAATGATACCCACTCGAATAGTGCGCGGCTTATGTATATAATAACTACTGCCATACGGAACGTGACGACCACTAACCTCCTTGCAGTAAAGTTATCATGAGTTATCAACAAAGTGCCATTGATTATCTTTGGCAAAAAGCTAGATCAGAACAAGCTAAGTCATTAGCTTCGCTCAAACTTCTTTTGGATCATCCAGCAGGCATCGGAGATCATTCAACAGAAGACTTGTATGCCAATCTAGACGAAGCTCTCAGTAATTTAGCTGATGCGGAAGACAGGCTGGAGACTCTCAGTAAATACTTCTCTCCAGACACATAAGAGTACTTGTAGCACTTGACACGCTCGTTATACTGATATGTGAAACTTTAGAATAAGGGGTGGTTATGTTTTGTGTTATATATTACGGAGAAGAGCCTAGCAGCGCTGAGTATCTCATGTGGGGGATAATCACGATATGTTCTCTGTACGGCTTCTTCGTCGGGTTTTATAAGTTCTTTTTTGGGTGCTTCTTTGGAGTAGACGAGGAGCAAGAATCAATCCCCGTGAATGTCGCTGTGACTACTCGCCCAACGATAACCCCTCCTCCAGTCATAAAGCAGCCACCCAAACGAAAGCCAGTAGTCACGAAGCAAGACTGGGATGAGATTGTCCTGACGGCAATAGAGCAAGCCAAGAATGGGAACGCCTCTGCAAGGAGCTTTCTGTTAAAGAATAATCTACTGCCCTCATCTCCAGCGCCAACCCAAGCTAAGAACAAAACGCCTAGCTCTGTGGTTAAAGATACGGTAAATGGCTTGGTTAGCTTAGGCTATAGCAAGAGTGAAGCCACTTCTATGGTAACAAACGCTTGTGCGTCTAAAGTCTATAGCTCTGCCAGTGAACTCATTTCCGACATAATTAAATCACCGTAGGTGTATAATAACTTGACAGCACGTCAATTTTATGTGAATTGGAGATAGAAATGCCCTCACCGAGAAAAGGCGAGACAAAAAAAGACTTTGTTTCTAGGTGCATGAGTAGTGATAAAAGCATAAAGAGCTTTCCAAATAGCCTCCAAAGAGTTGCTTTTTGTCATAGTCAGTTCGAGTCTAAGGGCGAGCATATCTTCAACAAAGCTGAGAGCGCTTATGATATTGACAGCATTAGGTATGAAGGCAACCCAAACTTCAGACAGCTCGACGAGATGAAGGCGGCGATCCCAATGATTACTATTGATTGGGAAGACATACTGCCAGAACCTCCTGAGAATAGCAGTTCTGAGACAAAGAGAGACCTCAAATATCTGCAAGATAAAACCAGATCACTTTCGGAAAAAGAAGTTGACCTAGTAATGGACGTGGACGAGACTCCTGAAAACCTGTTTAAGGATTATTGTCAGCAAAAAGGTCTTACCTATCCAAGTGAGATGATTGAGGAGATTTTAGATCAGGCAGACACTGTGGTAACAACGCTGAAATACAAACACAGAAGAGCAAGGCCAGAACAAATAGCTCATAAGATGGGATATGTGGTTTCTGTAATCAGGACAAGGAGCCATCAAACGCCAGCGTATCCTTCAGGGCATCAAATGCACGGAACTATAACTGGATTGGTTTTATCTGACATATACCCAGAACACACAAGAGCATTTGAGAGAATTGAAGACTTGTCTGGGTTAGCTAGAATTTTGCAGGGTGTACATTTCAAAGGAGATAATGACGCATCCAAAGCTCTCGGAAGAGAATTGTGGAAGAACATGAAGGAAAATATTTTGATTAGCAAATATGATCCTTTCACGAAATGGTTTGATAATGAACAGTAACACATACCTTCCGCTTTGTTTATGCGCACTTTTGTTTTCCGTAGTCGTTGGTTTTGAAAACCAAAAACTAAAAAAGAAAGTAGCAACCCTTGAGTCTGAAGTAATCAACACCCAAGTCTACCTCAGCGATACAGCGATGAAACTTGAGATGTTTTTAAGCATGATAGAGGACGAGATGCACTCGTCAATTAGAAGGATAGCTAGACCCATAGCACGAGAAGAAGTGGTTAAGGGGCTGGAGATTTTGTCGGAAAATCTAGGAGAAATAAAGATCAATGGAGAGAAGTCGGGCGAATGACTGGATAGATTCTAGATTTCCTGAATCCTTATTCCAACCAGCAGAAAACCAGAGAGCCTCTTACAACAAGAGGCTCATATCTGGCTTTAAGACCGCACAAAGATCTAATGTCATAATTTGCGGCATGTGTAGAGATATAGAAGATACTGCACATAAAACAATAGCTAGAATTGAAAGACTCTCTTCTTTCTTCAAATCATCATATGTAGTTATCTACGAAAATGATTCTACTGACAAAACGCCAGAAATCTTGAAGGATTGGCAAGAATCTAACAACTCAGTCACTGTGTTTAGCGAGGTAATTGGAACAGAGAGACTTGAAGGCACTTCTGTTGAGAGGTGTCACACGATGATGGAGGCAAGAAACAAGCTACAAAGTGAAGTCAAAATACTTGAATCCTCGCTCTATTTAGACATAGACTTTGTAATCTTGGTAGATATGGATTTAGTGGGAGGTTGGAGCTATGAAGGCATACTGAATTCACTGTCTTATACTCATTGGGATTTTATTGGTTCTAATGGACTACACTATGGAACAGTAAATAAAGAAGGTTTATTGACTAACAACTTACAAGAGATAGTTAGGATAGATAGAATTTTCTTTGACACATTTGCTTATAAAGATGTAGGAGAGACTGCTCAAGTTAGAAAGTCTAGCTCAGAAAAGAATAAAATAAGATTAGGAAGAGGAGAGGAGCCTTATAGAGTTGAATCATGTTTTGGAGGTTTAGGAATATACAGATGGAATGCCTATAAAATTGGTCGATATGATATGTACGCATGTGACCATGTATGTTTTAATGAAAGCATAGCAAGAGAAGGCTTTAACAGCATCTACATAAATCCAAGCATGATAACCCTATACACAGAGACTCCATATACAAAATGACAAGATGGTCAGAAATAGCTAAGAACAAATCCATTGATGATATTAAAGAGTGTATTTACTCTGGGTATAAATCAGGCAGGCCTTTTGAGGCAGAAAAGATTCACTTCATTAAGCCAAACAACAACTTGCAGGTTTTAGACTTTGGGTGTGGGCTAGGTAGAAATTTTAGAACTATTGGTGAGTTTGGAGAAGTAGATGCTTATGACTTACCAGAAATGATACAGAGACTGAATGAAACTGTATCTGCTAAAGTAGCAAGGTCAGTGTACAGCGACTTTGACAAACTAAAGCAAAATAAGTATGACATAGGCTTTTGTATACTGTCGTTACAGCAGTTTGAAGATGCAGAAGAATTAAAACAAAAGATCATAGACATCTCTAATATATGTTCATACATCTACATTGTTACCAGATCGTATATGGATGACCATCTCAAAAGCAATGTTATTAAAATAATAGATGATGCAGATGCCTTTGATCTAGTAATGTCAAACTTAAATCATTATGACTTCAAGAATAAGAAAGACGAGACTCACGGCCTTTTTATATATAAGTCAAAGAACTGTGAGGGTAGGCTAGACATTATTCCACCAACTCTTGAAAATATAAAATCCAGTCATGGTGATTTTGTTTATGTGAGCTATGCCAGAGCAATACAAGATATAAAATACTTTTGCCAGAGCCTTAAAGACATATCAGCCGTAGCAGGAATACCTAGAAGCGGGTGCTTTATCGCTTCTGTAATAGCGCACACCTTGAATATACCACTACTTTCACTTGAAGGACTTAGGTTTGGCTCTTCTTCGAGACCAAATGGTAGTAGACCTATAAATATAAAGTCTGGCAAAATTCTGATAGTTGACGACACATCGTCTTCAGGATCGTGCATGAAGTCCGTAAAAAAAATTTTTGGAAATGATTTTTTATATGGCGCTTTGTATTGTTTAGAAGAACAAGTCAAAAACCTAGACAGATACTACTCAATAATTCCAACTGGCAACCATACTTTTGAGTGGAACTTTATGCGGGACATTTTGACAGCTCATTCAATGACAGATATGGATGGTGTCATTTGTGAAGATTGGATAGGTGTTCCCGAAGAATCCGGCGGAATTGTAAGAGAGGACTATCTACATTTTCTAGAAAACACTCAGCCTTTGTATCTACCAAAGTATCCTGTCTACAAAATAGTCACAGCAAGACTAGAAAAGTTTAGGCGAGAGACCGAAGAGTGGCTTCGTAAACACAATGTACAGTATACTGAGTTAGTAATGAGTCCTTACGACACTGCCGAGGAAAGAATGGCCAATAACGGCTTTGGTGACTGGAAATCTTCTGTTTATAAATCTGACGATCATGCTAAAATATTTTATGAGAGTGAACACAATCAGGCTTTGTCTATATACTCTAATTCTGGCAAGCCTGTTTTTTGCACTGACACTCTGACTGCTTTTGGGGCTATGGAATTTTAATGAACATATCGGAAGAAGACATTATCCACGTTAAGTCTTGGATGCAGCTAGGCTATCCTAATTACGAGGTAGACTACCTAGAGCCTGAGAAGATACCTGAATCAGGAATAATTTATTGCAACATAGAACATATTGGAGACTTCTTTGAAAAATGCAAGAAGACCGATAATGAGTATGTTGTGATAAGTGGCTTTAGTGACTACGGCTTTGCTATTCAAGACGAACATCCTGTATGGTACGACATGTACAAGTGGCTAGGACATGTTAAGTCTTATCTTTCTCCAGATTTGGAGTATCAAGATTTAGTAGTCCCTTCCAGAAGAGAAAAAGAAAAAACTGATATAAGTCACACGTACTCTGTTAAGTGTGATTCATACACTCTTTATACAGTTGAAGACATTCCTAAGAATGTAAAGACTTGGTTTTTGGCTAACCCTATGTGTATGCACGAAAAGATTGTAGGCATACCATTCGGAATCTCCGACAATGTTGACAAGTCTATATTTAGTAAAATAGAACATAAGAAGATGTCGGATAAAACGAAGTATTGCTATCTAAACTGGAGTGACTACACGTCCGACAGAGCAGATGCGAGAAAGTTTTTCAGAAACAAACAGTATAATTGGCTCACAATACAGGAACAGCCAAAGCCACAAATTGAATTTTATCAAGACATTTCTGAACACGCATTTATTTTGTGCCCTCAAGGCAATGGTGTTGACACTTACAGATTTTTAGAGACAATATACTGTGGCTCTATACCCATAGTGCAGGCAAATGTCTTAGCCAATTATTTAGATGGCTTACCTATGGTGGCGGTTCAAAATATGAGAGACTTAGATTTTTCGATACTTAGGAAAATACTAAGCGAAGTCGCACAACAAACCACCGAGAGCCTAATCAAGACTCCAAAACATAAACTATCATACTGGAAAGAACTTATAACGGAAGCAGGAAATGGGATTTCTACAATCAACTAGAGACTTAAATATCATAGCACCAGTTAACCAACTTGGTTACGGAGTCACCGGAATAAATTTTGTCAAAGGTGTAACAGAGTTAGGACACAGCCCCTCGCTTACCGTCTTGGGAAATCCCGACGTTCCTGAAGAAGACGTAAAGGTCATACAAGAAGCGGTCAACAACTCTAAAACTCCAAACTGGGAATCTCCTTGCGTGAGAATATGGCATCAGCATGACATGTCTATGTTTGTAGGTAGGGGAACCAAGATTGGGATGCCTATCTTTGAACTCAACAGGTTTGTTGATTTAGAAAAACATCATCTCAATTTCCCAGACAAATTGTTTGTATGTTCTGACTGGGCTAAGCAAGTAATCCTCAATAACTTTCCGCACAGAGAAGGTCAGGTAGAGGTTGTACCTCTCGGAGTTGATACAAAGCTATTCAGGGTTAACGTGTCATCTAGAGATGAAACAATATTTTTCAACTGTGGAAAATGGGAAGTCAGAAAAGGCCATGACGTGCTGATTGAAGCATTTAATCAGGCTTTCGATGAGTCTGACAAAGTTGAGCTTTGGATGATGTGCGACAATCCTTTCTACAGTAAAGAAGAAAACTTTGAATGGGAAAGATTATATAAGTCTTCCAAGCTAGGTAGCAAGGTCAGAATGATTCCAAGACAGCCGACGCAAAAAGAAGTCTACGAAATTATGATGCAGGCTGACTGTGGCGTATTTCCAGCTAGAGCAGAAGGCTGGAATCTGGAGCTACTAGAAATGATGAGCTGTGGAAAGCAAGTCATAGCTACAAATTACTCAGGACATACTGAATTTTGTAACTCAGATAATTGCAGATTAGTTGAGACTACTGAACTAGAGTCGGCTGTAGACAATAAGTGGTTTAGAGGTCAGGGTGAATGGGCTAAAGTTTCTGAAGATCAAGTCAAGCAGATTGCAGATCATATGAGAGCAGTTCACGAAGCCAAAAAAGAAGATAGTCTCAAGATAAATCAAGAAGGTATTGATACCGCTAAAAAATATAGCTGGAAAAATTCTTCGCAAATATTGATAGACAAGGCTTTTGAATAATCATGAAGATTGGACACGAAGAAAACAGCGATGTAATTGCTCTAATATCAAGCACGGCTTTGGCTGAAGTATTTACGCCAATCGCTAACTCAATGAAAGATGGAATGTGCTTTGTTGAAGTTGGAGTATTTATTGGTGGTAGCTTTTGTTTCTTTGGACATGAGACAAAAAAGCAAAACAAAAATATTAAAATGCACGCCGTAGATACTTTTGAGTTTGGCAATATATCCGTGCAGTCTGTGAGATACATTGAGAACGCTACGGGTCAGAAGTTTACTTACGAAAGAGACAAGATTCAGGAACAACTCAAAGATCTGTTCATTTCCAATGTAGAAAAGTGTGGTCTGACAGAGCAAACCCTCATTCATAAGTCGGACTCAATACGAGCCTC
>CEVH01192028.1_pt1 | contig 19554 bp, 20 predicted proteins | sample 356521 | NCBI WGS metagenome assembly CEVH01 (sample SAMEA2623446, study PRJEB7988) | marine metagenome | isolation source: saline water (ENVO:00002010), including
AGGGTAGCGTTCGCCTTATGGACGAATTCAAGCGATTATGCGAACCCGTTGGCCCGGTCAAAGTAGCCGGGCCGGCCCATATCACACAAGGAAGGTTCGTCAATCGAATTCCCTTCGCCCCCCTATTCGCCTTATGATCTATATCTGGCCAAAGGCGAACCCATTCTGGAAATCGGGCGCCTGTTCCACGAAATGAGGTCAGGGGAGCGTCCCAGCACTGCCCTGGACTATTTGAGCCGATTCAGGACGTCCTGATCATACTTCTCAAACACAGCCTTCAATAGGCTGAGGACTTCATCGGCCGTACCATCCATCTCCCGACGAAACCAGAATGTGGCAGCGTGTCCTGGAGCAAAGTTGTACCCGTACTGGTCCGTGACCTCTGCACTGTATTCATCCTGGAGAGGTGAATCACGCAGGATCTCGTATTTCATATCCACGCGACCCTGACCATCCAGCTGGCGGTAGCTTTCGTAGCTCTTCTGGAAGTCTCCGGATTTCTGCAACTCAATTAGAGTAAAAGCTAGAATCCGCGCATTTCGCCGAGCAACAATGTCATAGAGCTTCTGAAAGGTTGTATCCAGAGTGAAGTTATCCACGGGGTCCGGTATCATGTTTAGTTCAATCCATCGGATTAACTCTGGATTGTAATAGTTAATCTCATTCGAATAGGTTTGCCCGCCCTGCCGGTCCTGGAATAGAGGCAGACCTGAAATCATACTCAATCCATCAAAGTAATCCTTTTCCTCTTCGGCATAGTTCAGGCGGGCATATTCAGTAATGCAGGTGGGCAGGGCACTGTAGCGAATATGTTGAGCTCCTCCCAGAAGCAGGCCAAACTCAGATTCCCCCACACGAATTGTATCCCCGTCGTTGCTCCACATCCAGGATGGGTCCTCTTTTTGCAGCGCGCACCGGAGAAAGAATGATAACTCACGATGATTCAAGCTAACCTTATCCGCAGATGCAGGGCTGGCCATTAGCGATACAGCAGTTGCCAGAATTAGAATTAGAGCAGTTCCACTCGTAAGAGCGATTTTTCGATTCATGATGATGAGACCGATGTTAACCATGCAGGGTTCAAGCGAATTCGTAGTGAACAACAAAAATTAATGAAAGGAGGATGAGTTGCGATCCGGATACTATTGGCCGGGTACTGCCAGGCATTTGGGAATCATTGGCTCGGTTATCTCTTTTTGACGCCTTTCCTATTTGCGCTGCCAGATCTTGATTGCTTCTTTGTCTGTCGGCCGGGGCTTGAGTTGGATTTTTTGGTGGTCTTTGAGGTCTTTAAATTCATGGCGCTGCCCGTGTTTTTTCTACTTTTCTTTGCGCCCTTTGCTCCCGGGGATGGATTCCTGGATCTAATCTTCTTTTCCTGTTCCTCTATGAAATCGACCAGGATACGATTGATCTGTGCTGGCTCTGTGCGATGGATCCAGTGTGGCCCTTTCACCGGAACTTCCCTGTAATTGTTTCCTGCCAGAAGTCGAGCCTGACCATGATAGAGTTCTGTAGATACGAATAGATCGCCGGAAGGAATGATCTGCTGTGTGGGTATAGTAGGCGCGGCGGGCTTTCCGGGTCTCCTGCGAAGCAATTGCCTGTAAAGATTGACGGCTCCGGTGGTAATGGCAGCAAACTGCTCCCTGGACTTTAAAACCAGCGGATCATCGGATGTCATGCCGCCCTTTTGCAGTAGCCTGCCTCTCCATTCTGGAGAGAGCTTGCGTATAGAATACTCCGGCAGCCAGGGTATTTGAAAAAACCACACATACCAGGATTTTATGAGCTGCCTGCCCAGGGGGCCCAGTTTGAAGGCTTTGAGCTTATCGCCCATGTAGGTCAGTATTGTGCCTGGATGAGGCGCAGACATTCCCTGGTAGCTGATTAGATTCTGACTATAGATTGGATCGGTGGCATAGCACCATCCAATCATACTTCCCCAATCATGACCTACCAGGTGAACCTTTTCGCCTCCCAGGGATTCAATTGCTCTACTGATGTCTGGAAGTATGTTTCGCACAGCGTACTGGCTGCCTTTCTTCGGTCGCTGACTTCGATTGACTCCCCTCAATTCCAGCGCAGCGACGCGATACTTCCTACCCAGCGCTTCCAGCTGATTGCTCCAGGTTTCATGATCGTCCGGGAAGCCGTGCAAAAAAAGAACGGTGGTTCTGGCTCCTGCAGGGTTTGCCCATTTCATATATAACTTGAGTCCGGCAGAAACGACATACTCTTCATGAAACTTCATACACCCAGGAAGAGCTTAAAAGGTTTTGCAGTCAGCCCAATTTCTGCAATCTGTGGATGTGATCGTTACGGAACAGCCAAACTGGATTGTCCGGTGTAGCGAGAGAACGGTCGCTGTGAGGCTCAATTCGCGGTGAGCGCTGGTCTCAGCCCTTAAACAGATAGTCCGGATGTCCGTCGGAACGGACATCCGATTCAGAATTCAACTGACGGACTTCGCTTCTCCGGCATATGGCAGCTTCTGGGCTGCATAGCCAGTGGTTCCTCCGTAAATTAGATGTAATACCAGAGTTGCCACAGCGATGGCCGGAGTATGGTTGAGACCGAAGAATCCCCAGCCAATAAGCGGTAGCACTACGACCTGCATAATGATCCAGAGAAACACTCCCAGTAAAAGACCTCGAGCGAAATTGAATCCAGAAACCAGCTGATCGGCCAGGGCAGCCCAGACCGAGCCGTAGGCAAAGTGTGCAATCATGGCGATGATCATCAATGCAGCGCCAGTTACCGGTAGAATATGACCTACGATCGCTCTGGGGATTGGTTCAGGCATGGGCGCTGCACCGGATTTCATTCCAATGAGCATCAGTATTGTCATGGCCAGGGTTCCCAGAGCTCCTGCAGCTGCCGAATAGAGTGCGGGTTTCAACTTCATAGATTCCTCCTTGCTTGAATCGATTAACGTTAGTTACTTCAATGTAAAGCCTGGAGTCGAATCCAGGGTCAATAGGGGAGTGGAAAAAAATGCAGATCGGAGAACTTGGTCGTCAGAGTGGGCTTTCCAGGGATACCCTGCGATTCTACGAAAAAGAAGGGCTGCTCGGAAAGGTGCCCCGGCTGGAGAACGGATATCGAGATTATCCTCCAGAACTAAAATTAAGGTTAACCTGGATTTCTGAACTCAAAGCGTTGGGATTGAGCATCTCCGATATTAAAGCCCTCACCAGCCAGCAAGATAAATCATCTGGAACTCATTGTGATTCACTGCGTGAACCACTGAAAAATCGACTTAAACGTTTAAATGAGGCTATTGAAGAGCTGGAGACCATGCGAAGCAAGGTTCGTATTCAACTAAATGAGTGCGAAGAGGACGGATCAGAAATGCATTGTTCCGGCTTGAAATTTTGCAGAGATTCATAGCTCTGAACTTGATCCGTGAAGGGTTTGCCCGCCAGATTGATAGGTATTATCGGAGTAGTTGCCAGTCCGATGAAAAGTCCAGTGGGGGCTCAAGCACCAGCGGGGGCCAATATAAGGATAATTGTTTCTGGCACCGAGGATTACGATGTTTCTCCGACCGACGCCGCACTCGGAATAATAGAAAAGCGAAATCGCAATACTGGAAGTTGAAAGACGGGAAAGCAGTAAGCCAGAGCCGTTCCGATTTTCGGCCGTTAGCTTTCCTTAAGCAATTCCAGGAAACCACGGGCATAGTTGTAGGCATCCCCGGGCCATCTTGCTGTGATCAGATTCCTATCCCGAACTATGAAGCCACGACTCAGTTTGTCCGGCGAATCTCGTAGCACAGGCTTTGGTCCGGACTGGAAATCATCCGGACTTTGCAGAGCAGCCGTAACCTCCTGCTGGCAGGTGGTTCCCGGATAGGTGCGATAATAATTCTTTAGCCAGGCTCTGGTCATATTGTGGGCAGCCAGTTCCTGGGATTTCAACAGAGTAGTGCACCGATATCCGTATAGAACGGATTGACCATCGCTTCTGGTTGCACGGGCCATGAGCACCACTCCATGGCAAATGGCGCCTACCGGCTTCTGGTTATTCATAAAGTTACGGATGGTTTGCATCAGTTCCGAGGATTCCAGATAAGGCCTCATTCCCGGAGCATGTCCACCGTGCAAAGCAAGGGCTGCGTAATCCTCCGACTGGATATCGTTCCATTTTACAGGAGCTTGAAATGCAGGATCCTTCATCATCATTTCGCATGCTTCTACAGCATCCATTCGCGCCTTTAAGACGCCTTTCCAAATTCCGAGGCCTCGCCCCGTCATCATTCGATCATCTGGCCGCGCCGGATGTCCATCCACTGTCGCAAATATGACTTTGTGGCCCGCTTCATGAAGATGTTTGTACAGAATAGATGCCTCGGTGGGATCAAAATCCTGGCTGGCCATGGGCATTAGAATCATGGGATAGTTTGGACGATGGATTAATCTCTGTCTTGCAGAAAATGAAGTATCTCAATGAAGTATCTCGTTGTTTCTAAAATCCAGTCAAATCAAGGTACAGAAGGAGAAATGAATGCGCATCTCTTTGGTGCGGTCTTGATGGATCTGGAAAAAAGCAATCTGTTGCGATGAGCAGGAAAAGTATCCAGGGATGCTATGGAGTGAATTTCTCCCATGAATCTACGGGATATTTTGGGTGGAATCCCGATAGAACTTAAGCCCTCTCTGGAAGCCAACTATGTCAAAAGTTACCTCCATCTCTTCGTAAGAAATTTTCTCAAAAAACTCTGGATGGCTGGTTCGGTCATTCGCAGGAAGGGGCATGGCGAAAAATTCCAGGCAGATGAATGGAAAGAGCAACCTGGGACTGATCGTAGGATTTGTTCTTCTATGGAATTCCGGGTTTATAGGCGCTGAATACGGTCTACCTTACACCGGACCATTCACCCTTTTGTTCTATCGATACATCGCTCTAGCGTCCCTTCTTTGCATCTATTTGCTTCTTGCGAAGCAACTGCAATGGACCGGATGGAAAAATGTCTGGCCGCAACTGCTTAACGGCGCCCTGGCTCATGGAGTCTGGCTTGGCTGTGTTCTAATCGCCATCGATTATGGAGTGCCGGCTGGCATCGTTGCTCTCGTGGTGGCCCTCCAGCCCCTGGCAACGGGAGCGCTTTCTGGTCTGGTAACCGGGGAATCCACTCCCTGGAATCGGTGGCTGGGATTGTTCATCGGGTTTGCAGGAGTGGCTATACCTGTACTATTTCGCGTTGACTTCGATAATGCCGAAGAGGTCTTCGCCTGGCTAATACCTCTTGGCTCTGTAGTTGCCATTACCATCGCCACCCTGTTCCAGCGCAGACTCAACCTGGAGAAAGACTACGAACCCATGCACGGTGGACTATCGCTCTTCTATCAGAGCATTGCTACAGTTTTTGCGGTTGCTCTCCCTGCCATTTTTCTGGAAAGACTGGAAGTTCAATGGAACCTGGCGTTCATCCTTTCTATGTCATGGCTGATTATGGCTGTGTCTCTTGGAGCCTATTCATTGATGTGGGTTTTGATTCATCGCATCGACGCAACAAGAGTGGCTGCGCTCTTTTATCTGGGTCCACCGGTAACCATGGTCATGGCCTGGATAGCTTTTGGTGATGAAGTGGAAGCTGTGGATCTAATAGGTTTGAGTCTGGTAATGCTGGGAGTAATCCTTACCTATATGAAATACCCATTTCGCCGCCGGCAGACTACGGATTGAAATTGGACACAGTCTATTGAGGTCCGAATCTCAATGGATACAGAAAACGATGCCGGAAGCGAATACAGATATCCCGGAAGGGCCTCAGGCCGGCAGGGGCTGTTTTCCCAGGTCCCGCAGATGTCTCCAGTGAGCCATAAATGCGGCCCTGACCGTTGGAAAGGAATGATACGATAAAGAAAACTCTTCGCAGGTTTGTTTTACAATCTTGCTGAGAGCAGGGTAGTGTACATGGCAGACCCGACTGAACAAATGATGTTCTACTTGAAAGTTAAGTCCGCCCAGATACCAGCTGACTACAGGATTGTTGGGTGCGAAATCGGCAGTAGTGTTTACCTGGTGGCTGGCCCAGTCTTCCGGCAGTTTGCCGGATTCTGCGTCCGCAGTCGGGAATTCAGTAGCGGGTGTGGTATGGGCAAGTTGAAACACCACAGCCAGCGTAATTCCCGTAACAATATGGATCGCAAGAAAACCCAGAAGAACATGCAGAACCGGGTGAAAGAATAGAGGAATGGCAATGGTATAGGTGAAATAGAATACCTTGGTAAGAAAAAAGAACAGTTTATCCCGCAGCAGAGTCTGTGGTAGCTTGTGGTTTCCAATTCTTCCGGTAATTAGCTTCTGGAAATCGTAAAATGTAAGCCAGGAAATAGTAAGGAGACTGTAAAGAGGAAATGCATACCATTGCTGGTATCTGTGCCAGGGTTTCCATTGCTGCTCTGGACTGAGTCTTAGCAGCCCGCCTGTATCCAGGTCATCGTCCAGATCGGCCACATTCGTGTAAGTGTGGTGCAAAACATTATGTTTGTGTTTCCATAGATGGCTACTCCCTCCGATTAGATCCAGGGTCCAGCCCATCAGCCGATTAACTATTTTTCGTTCACTGTAGCTTCCGTGGTTGGCATCGTGCATGATGTTAAATCCAACCAGCACGAAACCCTGAGCCACAAAAAAAGCTGTGATAAGCGCCATGATGAAAGAGGCAGAAAAGAACACCAGAAGCACATAGGAAGCGGCCAACCACAGAAGAACAATTCCAGTCTTTACATACATGGAGGCATTGCCAGTCTTCTGCTTTCGACTGTTTTGAAAATAATCATCCACCCTTCGCTTCAATGTCTGGTAGAAGGCGTTTCCGACAGGAAATGTAATTCGGTTCATTGTTCCTCTTCAGTCTCAGTATCCAGGCGTATTCGCAGCCACTTCGCCCGATCAAAAATCTGGCTCCATAGCGGCCCGCAGAAATCGCGAAAGGGCTATTACAGGAATTTCCCATTTTCGCCTGTTCGATTCCTGTAAATCTCCGGTCAATAAAAGAGGCACAGCTCTGGAAACAAGTAATTTGAAGCAATTTCTTTAAACTTATTTGGAGCTACGGAATTGAATTCCGATTACCTTGATCGGCAGGCTTATTGAGCGGGATCGGCCAGGTCCAGCTTTTCGATTTCAACTCTATTAGAAATCGGATACACTGGAGGGCCAAACTGATTGTATATGGCAACATCGGCCGCATCTCTACCATAGCCTGTGGCCACGTAACCTCCCCGCAATGAAGTTTGTGTGGGATCAAACTTGTACCATCGGCCGCCTACGAACGCTTCGAACCAGGCATGCAGATCCATGGGCTTGAGGTCATAGAGATAGCCCACCACCATTCTGGCTGGTAGAGTTAAAGCGCGGCAAAGCGCGATTCCCAGATGAGACAGGTCCCGGCAAACGCCGACCTGTCTTTGATTAACTTCTACGGCCGATACAGGAATATCGCTACTTCCTGGTTCAAATCGAATGGATGATTTTAACCATCGATTGATGGCTGCCACCTGATCGTATCCAGGTTTCTGCCCTGCGGTAATCTCTGTAGCCATAAGATTGAATCGGTCCGATTCGCAGAATCGACTGGGCAATAAATAAGGAAGCACCGATTCAGGTAAATGTTGCACCAGAATCATTGGCTCGCCAAAGCCCTGGTCGATTTGATCTGGAGTGTGAACATCGGAGCTGGTGTTTAATTCGAATCGTCCCGGAGGTGCAACGAGCCTCTGGCACAGATTACCAAACGGATCCGTGAACTCGAATACCGGAACCTGTGGTTTTACCCGAAATTCCTCCCGGGCCACCCATTGCAGTGGACCACTGCGCGGCCGAAGCATCCAGATAAAGGGAGTGGGAAACTGAATATCAAATGTGAAGTTACAACTGGTTCTCAACCACATGGCATCCCTCTGTGCATCGTAGCGTCCTGGCTGAGCCGGCCGAATTACAGGCTAATTGGTCACAGATGAAAGAATGGGTACTGCTGAATAGAATAAAGAAGTTCGCCAGTATGGAATGGCGAGTTCGGTCTCAAGGACTGCTACCAGGCGGCGCAGAGCAAATATAGAAATTCATTGCAGCCTGGAGGATCTGTATGTGAAATCCACAGGTCGTTCACTTCATCGCCTATTCCTACCGTTGCATCAAAGGCCTGTCCATCGGAACTCATCCAATCGTTGCAGGTATAGCCAGGTTCTACAAGCCCATCCACGTTGCTTCCGGAATAGAATTCATTGGAGGGAAAGGGAAGAACTCCAGCATCGCCCAGGGGATTCAAGATGGTCTCTCCTGATCCAAACAGGTCAGGCCAGTTATTTGCAATGGGCAGTCCGTTTGGACCCTGGATAGGCAGCGTTACGGGTACCCCGGACCGAAATAACAGACTTTGATCGGAAGTAGAAAGGAATGCAATCCCGGTAGTTCCCGAGGGCTTATTGGAGGAAGCGTTGCAGGTAGCGTTGGCGCCGGCGATGCCACCCATATTTCCATTGGTAATGCCGGCATTGTATAGCGTTATATGAGTGGAGGAGTTGAAATTCATCAGACCTGCCAGGAGAGCGGCAGTAATCTCTGAATCCATATCCGAATCCGACAAACCGAAAAGCTCTTGCGATGGTTCTGTGCCGCTGGCTGGATGAAGGAAGCAGCCAGATAGAGCTGCAGCCAGTAGCAACATGCCAGTGATCCGGATAGTTTTTCGAATGTAAAAGGACGAAAACTGCCAGATTCCAGCTGATTTTTCCACCGGTCCCTCCATATTGCAGGTAGTTCAGTGGATGCAACGTCGGCAATCATAAAATGCATTTAGAATAGGGATTTAAGGGTGATTTTTTTGCGGGTATACTATCTCATTCTCCACCGCATCGAAACCTTCTGCCTGGATTCGCATTTGATCGCCTACTTCCAGGAATCGCGTATCTCTTCGAAGCACAGCCCGGAGTTTACCGAAGCGATCCATACTAACCAGCGATGCCATTCGAGCCAGCCAGCGAGGAGTTTGAAACGCCACCCCTCCAGGAGTGCCCATAAGAACGATATCTCCCTTTTTCAGTTTGCGGTCTGGATATTTCTTGTGAATGTATCGAATTAGTTCTGCTGGAGTGTAGATCATATCGCTGGTAGAACTACTCTGACGTTGCTCATCGTTTACATGACTTTCGATGGTTATGCAGGGCAGGGTTCTGGGCCCGGACTCATTCGGAATCCAGATACGATCGGAGACGGGCAGAAAACCCGGAAAGCTCTTGGAAAGTCCCCAGTAATCGTAGCGATTCGGCTGACCTTCTCCCAGAACGGCAATGATGCGCGAAGAAACGTCGTTTGCCAGGAAAAAGCCAAGGTCCGGAGCAAAGTCTTCATTTGCGAAGTCTGAATCCTGGATATCCTCAAGAAGCACAAATGCAAGCTCCACTTCGTAATCCAGCAGCACCGGCAGCTCTTCGAAGTTTTCATCTACCCGCTGGCCCAGCCCGGGTTCCATACCCTCCAGGGCCTGGATCAAATCCTTTCGGGACGGCATGGCAATCTTCTGTCCATGGCCACTTAGAGAGATGCGGCTTTTTTCAAATATCGGGGGCGATTCATTCGGGTCAAAGCTGGAGGCAGTCTCATCAATATGCTGACTGTAGGACAATCCGATGCCATATATGTATCCAGCTTTGGGCTCCAGTGCTTCAAAACGACCATCGGCCAGGCTTACGCATTCGAAATTGGCTGGATGAGGTGTATAACTGAGGGGCCGGAAGAGATAAATAGCTAGCAGTATAAATGGAATTGAGCTTCCTATGAGAAGTCCAATTACGATGCGTTTGAGCATGGAGCGACTTTGCCCGGTCTGTCAGTCATGTCCAATACTACTGATACCATTCCTTTAATAAATTTTGAAAACACTTGATACTCATGCAAAATCGCCTATCCTGGCTTCCCATGTCTGCAAAGGAAGTGCAACCCATGGATAGAGAGTCAGGCGCGAAGATTGTCTACTTAAATCGATCTGGATTGAATCGGATCGCGCATTTGATGAAGTGGCTTTTGATAATACTGGCTATGGCCATGCTGATTGTGCTTGCTCCATTCCTGTTTTCTTATCTTAAGAAAATGGGAATGGGAGTGGTTGGGCCCACCGTGTTTTCTGTGCTGCTGGGGTTCTTTTACTATGGCATTGTCTACAAAGGACGTCAGTTCTTCTGGATAGCGAATCGTGTGGAACTCCAGGGAAGGGAGCTGAGAATGATAAGCTTCTTTGGCCGCACCCTTATTCAGGGAAAAATGGAAGACATCTTCGGAATTGATGTGGATGAGCACGAAGGCAATGCGATTCGAATTTCTATGAAAAACGGAAGCAGCGCTCTGGTGGATGGAAACCTTGAGCAAATGGGCCAGTTACTGGAAACCCTGCTGGCCGAAAGCCCACATCTCGGTTCTATAATGGAAGAGCCTGAAGACAGCGCACTGTGGTCCGTGGCATGGCAAAAGGAGCCCGATGCCGCATTGATCGGCAATGCTCGGCGTAGAGTTCGAGAAAACGTGGGTAAGCGAATTCAGATACCCGGTCCAGGTCTACTCGCCACCATCATAGGCGCTTCAATTGTTATAGGAATTGTTTCCGGACTGATGTACGGCGCATCCGCTTTTCTTGGAGACATTTCCAGAGATCTCCCCATAATGATGCCAGACCAGGCTATCCGGTTGATTGGAATCGTAATCATTGGAAGCGCCATTCGTAGCGTGTACGGGGTGGCTACGACTCCAGAAATGATTTTTGTGGATGATCGCGGGGTCACTTTTCGAAACCGTATGGGCCAGCCCAGATACTATATGTATTCAGAGATCAAAGGGATCTACAATCAGGGAGCAGCCGTCCGACTGGAATTCTTCGAGGGAGAGCAGAAGATAGATCCAGGTATACGAAAACTGGGTTGGCTCCTGGAGCGAATTATCGAGAAGGCGCAAAATCTGGAGAAACTGGAGCTGGGATATCTCACGAACAGTCGAAAACGCTGGGGCAAGCGGATCAATTATGAATTGATCAATGCGGCCGAAGAAAGGGTGCAATCTTCGCATCGAAGTGGCCCCGGAGGAATTGGCCCAAAAATACATTGACATTGACTCTGGAGTCAATATTCAATAAAGAAAACATAGGATAATGAGTGTAGGGTCTTTGCCCTATTCGAATGCGAATTTCGCGGCGATCCGAGAAGCTAGAAACGAGTCTCCTCCAGCTTTCGACCGTTGCAAGGTAGCACCGGTTTCAGATCGGGCCAGCGAATCTTAAAAAGAGCATCAAAGAGTAATCAGAATTGCGCAGGGGGAACAATGAGCGCCAATCACAATGTGGACGAAAGTCAGCAAACGCTAATCATAAACAACGGGCTTTTATTTGATGGAACTCAGGCAAAAGCCAGAATTCGTCATCTCTTGATCGAGGGAGGCAAGATTACTCGAATCTCGAAGGAGCCGATCCAGGCAATGCAAGGAGCACGAATGGTGGATGCTTCCGGGAAATGGATTACTCCTGGTTTTATAGATATACATACCCATTACGATGCCGAGGTAGAGGTGATGCCTGAGCTGCCCGAATCCCTCAGGCATGGGGTCACTACGATTTTCATGGGGAGTTGTTCCCTTTCTGCTGCCCTGGGGAGTGCAGAGGATGTGACCGATATGTTCACTCGCGTCGAAGCGATCCCGTATGATTCTCTTCTGCCGTTGATGAAGGAAAAGAAAACATGGCAAACCCTGGAGGAGTATCGGGATCATTTCGAAAATCTTCCGCTGGGCGTCAATGTTGCATCCTACGTAGGTTACTCTGCGGTTCGAAGCCATGTAATGGGATTTGAGCGATCCTTAACGAAGCAGAAACCCACCGCTGATGAAATGAAACAGATTCTGGGTTTAATCGAAGAGGGAATTGATCTGGGTTATCTGGGACTTTCCATCAATACAAATTTCTGGGACAAAGTGGGCGGGAACCGGTTTCGTAGCCAATTATTGCCCTCCAGCTATGCAAGCTGGTCCGAGTTATTTAAATGCATTCGCCTGGTGGCTCGCAAGGATTCATCGCTACAATGTATACCAAATATCTCCACAAAATACGAGGTATTCGTCTATCTGGCCCTGTCCATGTTTCGCAGGCTCAGAGTATCCCTTGTATCTCTAATGGACATTCGCTCGAATCGGTCGATTTATCGGGTGCTTCCCCTGTTTTCCAGGATAGCCAATCTTGTCCGTGGCAAATTTCGCTATCAGGCTCTTCCGGAGCTGTTTGATGTGTGGTCCGATGGGATTGACCTGGTGGTGTTCGAAGAGTTTGGCGCTGGTTCTCGCGCTCTGGACTATGAAGACCAGGTGGAGGAGCGCCGCAAGTTAATAGAAAGCAAGGAATATCGCAGATGGTTTAAGCGACAATGGCGAAACCCCTTCTCGCCCAGGGTTTTTCACCGAAACTTTGGCCTGGCTAGAATCGTAGATTGTCCCGATGAAAGTCTGGTTGGAAAAACTTTCTCTGAAATTGCAAAAGAGAGAAAGCAAAGTACCGAGGATACCTTTCTGGACCTGGTTTATCAGTATGATAAGGCCATTCGATGGCATACGAAAGTGGGAAACGATCGCCTAAAACCTCTTCAAAAAATCGTTTCCTCCAATCAGGTATTGATCGGTTTTTCAGATGCCGGTGCCCATCTACGGAACATGGCGCACTATAACTTTCCTCTTCGTATGCTAAAGCTGGTGCAGGACTCGCATAAGGCCGGTAAGCCGCTAATGTCTATGGAAAAAGCTGTGTGGCGAGTGAGCAAAGAACTGGCTGACTGGCATGGAATTGCGGCCGGACATATTTATGAAGGCGCTCGTGCGGATCTCGTGATTATTGATCCGAAGCACCTGGATGCTTCTCTGGAGCAGATTCATGAGGAGCCCATGGAACGCTTTAAAGGTCATGAAAGGCTTGTGCGAAGAAACGATTCTACGGTGCCCTATGTAATCGTGGGCGGTACCATTGCATTCGAAGCAGGTAAATTTACCCCGGTGGTGGGCAAAAAACGTCTGGGTGAGTTCCTGAAAGCCCGCACCTCTTCTGAAGCAGGGACTCGCAGATTTGAGCGAAAGGAAGCTCGGATGGGCCGAAAGGATGCTCTAGAGCGAAAAGAGGATGCCGCAGCAGCGTGAGTCGATGCTGCGAAAGTTTTCTTTGAAGTGAAGTTCTGGCTCGGAGCCATCAGCCTGCTAGCCTGCGCTGGCTCCGGTTAACTCTTTTTGCTTCGCTTTACCGGCCATGCTGGTGAGGATCTCTGTATTATCCTGGACGATCTGGGCCACGGAACGCATCATATAGAAAGCGAATTCCGGGGTCTGATAGTATAGCTGCAAAACCTTTTCTCGCGAAATCTGATACACAGTGCATGCTTCGTCGCAGATCACTGTCCCGGCTCGAACATTGTCCGGCGAAAAAATACCTACTTCTCCAAAAACCGCTCCGGCTTCCATGGTTTTACCGAACTCCGGTAATTTCACAGTGCCCTTCTGAATAAAGAAAATGCCATCCGCCGGGTCTCCCTGACGAAACAGCACGTGTCCCTCTGGATATTCGCGTCTGGTCATATGCGGAATCAGATAGTCCACACCGGAATCATGGTTGGAGGCCTGATGAACTTTGTTAATAAGTGAGGTCATTTGGTACAATCTGGTGATGTTAAGGGGTAACAGCACAACGTGCAGAACGAATATGGCCGCTACTTTGTCGAAGACACCTTCCTGAATTCCCAGCAAAGCATAGGCAATAAAGGTCAGGTTGCTCACAATGGCCATGATTCTCAATGGCACCATTGTCTTCATGAAGAATGACAGAAATACGAAGAGAGATGCCGTCCAGGCAACAACTTGCATCAGCATAGGGCTATTCGAAGATTGCGCTTGATAAGGTCAATGAAACCCCGGTGCTGAATTCCGGTCAGAATCCGGCCCCTGGACCGATGAATTCCCGGGCTTTCTCTACGGATGCCACCGTTTCAGGATTGCCCTATTATTGCCTCCCGTCCATTTTTTGCTCTTGATTCGAAGATCTGGCCGACTCTATTAGAACCTGCTTTATGAATCCTCTATTTCAGGAAGAATGGCCGCTTGGCCGGGGGCTTGTTCGAATTATAGTTTTATCTCCCTCCGAGTTTCTGGAAGGCACGGCCAGGATTTCGCATTTCATTGAGAATCCTGTTTTCCAGGGAGAGCAGTGCACCTTACAGGAGATACAGGATTACTGGTCCGAGCAGAGAGGTCTCCTTTACGAATCTTTATTCTTTGGCAGTAATTTCAGTGCGGCCGATGTGCAACGGTTTTCAGCCACCTTTCCAGAGGGCATCAGGAATCCCTGCGAATCCTGGTTTGTTCGTCAATGCAACGCATCCAGGGATCTGTACTTTTCTATTCTGAGATTTCCGGATTCCGGTGATGCCAGTTCTATTTTTCAATGTGAGGTAACACTGAAGCATGAGCTGTCTCACGCTCTCTACTACCTGGAGCCGGAGTATCGAAAGCTAATTCATGATATGTGGAATTTACTCCCGGGTTATCGCCGGGAGGAGATTTATGATCGCTACTCGCATTTCTATGCATCGCATCGAGTGATAGATGAATGGGCCGCCCATATCCTGGCTTCCTTTGAATGGGAGCAGCTAAACGATTTAAGTGGAGAGTCCTTTTTAGAACTAAAGAAAAGGTTCTGGGATTCTGTAGATCGGGAGCGTTACCTCGAAACGATTTCTTTCTTGAATCGATCCATCCTGGTGCATTACCCGATTTCTGCCCCGGAACCACCGGAAGCTTCCGACGTATCTTCCGAGGCTTCATGAATTCCGCATTCGTAAAGCCCGGGATGGCATAGCCGGAAAAAGAGAATTGGCCGCAGCGTTCACAGTATGCACAAGACAACCTTGCGAAAGCATTTAAGATTTCTGGCTGCTGAGGATCCAGATGTGGCCAGTGCCCTTCAACTGGTGGGCTTTCCCGAGCCGCGTCCCGTGCGAGACGAATTCGAAACCCTGGTTCGAATAGTGATTGGCCAGCAAATCAGCAAGGAGGCAGCGGCCTCCATCTTTCTGAGGTTTCAATCATTGGTGAAATACATCAGTCCGGAGATTGTTTCCAGATTCAGCATAGACGAATTGAGTTCGGCTGGTCTTTCTGCGCGAAAAGCCGATTATATTCGATCTCTGGCACAGAATGCAGAAGCCGGAACGATCGATTTTCCTGGAATGCGAAGGCTGGCCGATCATCAAGTCATTTCGATGATCGAGTCCCAGTATGGTTTTGGTCGATGGTCTGCTGAGATATTTCTTATGTTTGCTCTGAATCGAAAGGATGTCTTTGCCGCTGATGATCTGGCACTTCGACAATCACTATCCCGATTAAAGAAACGCAGGCAGCCTTTCACCGCATCCCAGGCGCGAAAGGCTGTGGAACACTGGTCTCCTTATAGGACTGCGGGCAGTATTCTTCTCTGGCACTATTATCGCGGCGCGCCACAATAGTGGTCCTGATTTTGCACTCGAGGTATGGTTCGGGTTATCACCTGGCCGGTCTGCGAGGAACCGTGCGGGGACTCGGAATCCAGTGGCTGAGCCCGGGGCTGCAATCACTTCAGGCCGTTCTGTCAATCGAATCTTACTTTTCGGGCGAGTTCGCATTTGCCCCAAATGGCGTCCTAAGTCGAACGGGCGGGAATGGATTGACTGGCGTTCGGGAGATGAAAGCGAACCGTGCTTTCAATCCGATTTGTGCAGATCATCTGCTAGAGATTCGTCAATCGAATCCCATTTGCCGAGCGAGTTCGCATTTGCCCGAAATGGCGTTTTAAGTCGAACGGGTGGGTTCTGATTGACTGGCGTTCGGGAGATGCCCGGGGCCGCCGCCCTCTGAACAGACCAGCGTTTGACCTGGCAAGGCCCGGCTCTGGCAAAAATGGCTGGATTCAAACCAGGGATGAACAATTCTATTGATATGAACTTTATTGAGATACTGGAAACCTATTTCCGTGGTGAGAAGCTGGAAGCCGCTTTCTTTATTGCTCCGGTGGGTCTGCTACTCATCGGATTGGGTATTGTTGCCCTGAAGGCAGAGAAAGGTGGTTTTGCCTGGGGCATTGCCATTCCATGCTTCATCTTTGGTCTCATTCTACTGGTTACAGGGGCAACGGTTGCCTTCCGCACAAAGGCGCAGGTGGCGGCACTCAAGCAAAAATTTAGTCAGGACGTTGCGGCAATGGTCCAGAATGAGCTTCCTCGAATGGAGGCCGTAAACAGGAACTTTCGTATGACCTTTTATGCTTTTGGAGCCATTGCAGCGCTGGGACTGATTGTTCATTATCTGCCCTGGGAATGGACCAGGGCCGCAGGGGCCATACTCATCCTCGCTGCCGGCATTGGACTATTAATTGACGGATTTGCAGAGAGAAGAGCCGAGCCATATACAAGAGCCCTGGAATCATTGAAAGATCCGCGCTAGAGGATCAGTGAAGGTCTTATTTCCCTTTGTAGACAGCTTTTCGCTTTTCTAGAAACGATTGCACACCTTCCGCAGCGTCTTCGGTTTGCATCAGTCTCAACGTTTCAGGGAGAAGTGATTCCTTGCATGCGGGGATCCCCTCGATTTGGGCCTTTCTGGCCGAGGCGATGGTAGCCTGAACCGCCAGAGGGGCCTGATCTGCAATGCGATTTGCGATTTCCTGGGCTCTTTCTAGAAGCCGATCCTTCTCAACGATTTCCTGAATGAGCCCCATGCGAAGGGCTTCCTCCGCACCAAAGTCATCCCCGGTGAGCATGTATTTCATTGCATGACCCCAACCTGCGGACTGAACGAAGCGAAAAGTGGCGCCTCCAAACGGCATAATGCCTCGCTGCACTTCTACCTGAGCAAAGCGAGAAGAGGGAGCCGCGAGCCTAACATCGGAGGCCAGCAGTAGCTCTATGCCCAGTGTGAGGCAGAATCCGTGTACAGCAACCACTACAGGCTTCGTTCGCACGCGATTGGAACCGTTACCAGCTTCCCATGGATCCAGGGCTCCTTCGGGGAGCATTGCATTTCCATTTCTCATTGTGGACGCAACGTCATCCAATTCAAGACCCAGGGTGAAGGCCTTTCCATGAGCAAAGATTATCGCGCAGCGTGCATCTGTATCATCCTCGAATGCTGTAAGAGCCAGGGCGAATTCCTGAAGCATCTTGGTGTTCATCGCATTTCGCGATTTTGGACGATTCAATCCAATCAAGCAAATAGAGTCTTTTCTTTCGTAGGTGATAAATTCGAATTCAGTGGACATGCCGGAATTTCCTTACCCCCGGCGTTGCCGTAAAGTGTAAAATCAGAAATTCCTCTGTATAGCCGTGGCGCGGATTTATTCAGAAATTTCTCTTTCCGCTTGATTCGCTGGACTGACGGGTTCGCCTTCTATCGGGTACCTTGAGCCAATCGGGAAATTCGCTGTGCGATGAGCTCGGAATTGTCTTCCTGCAGGAAGTGCTTTCCATTAACCCGAGTAGCCTCGCTTATTCCCGCAACTTCCAGTATCCTTTTTCCCTGCTTTTCGAAACTAAGGGCCCTGTCCTTTATTCCCCAGATCAATTGGCGAGGGTAATTCGGATTCTGAACCGCTGCATGGCATAGATCTCGAACGCCCGGGGTCAATTCAAAGCCTCTCATGATTTTGAGAAATGCCTTGCCGCTATCCTTTCGCTTGAGCAGGTCCACATAGGCATAGATTTCCTGTCTGGGTAGATTCGAGAAATCAGCTGCTCCGGTGTAGCGAAACAGCATGTAAAGTAGCCATCGATTCATGGAAGCCAGCCAGATACGATCGATGATGGGCCAGGCAAACGGTGCCATCATCCAGGGGCGATGAAATGTGTCAGCATCGATCAAAGTGTTTAGAATGGTCAGGGATTTGATCCTTTCCGGGTTGCGCGCGGCCAGCATCAGGCCTACGGGGCCGCCGATATCATGCACCACCAGATGAAATCGACCCAGTCCCAGAGAATTGGCGGCTTCTTCGCAAAATCGACTCAGTCCGGACCAGGTATAATCAAAGTCTTCAGGTCGATCGGCCAGTCCCAGTCCGGGCATATCAAAAGCCACTCCTCGCAGATTATGACGGGCCAGGGCCGGCACCACCTTGCGATAGAGATAGGCTGATGCAGGAACTCCATGGATACAGAGTACTGGATCTCCTTTTCCCTGATCCAGTACAAAGCTCTGCACTCCATTCACGTTGAAAAATCGGCCGCCTGCCTCATACTTCGCAAGTATTTCCTCGACCTTCATTCGAATCTCCTTCCAGATGTGATCAGTATTTTCCAGGATCGTCCTGTATTGTCGCTGGTCATCTATCGGTAGTTTCGAGATGGAATGGAGGATGGCTACAAAACCCCTCCATTTTTCGCAACATCCGGAAGCCGCGCCAGGCTGAGAGCTCTGGCCAATCTTTCAATACCAGTTTCAATCGCATCTCTATCTACAGCCGTATAGTTCAGACGAAAGAATCTCTTTCCATCTGCCGGATGCGAAAAGAAGGCGCTTCCCGGAACAAGTGCCACCCCCTGGCTCATAGCCCTTCGGGCAAGTTCATCGGAATCCATCTCTGTTTCGATCCACAGAAACATTCCCCCGGCCGGTGGATTCGGCAGATCCTGTATGATTCCATACCGTAGCAACGCACCTATTGCTTTTGTTTGCCGGTTGCGATAGATATCTCGAATACGCTCCAGATGGGAGTCCAGGTTCGTATCTTGAAGAAAGCGATGCAGTACCATCTGCGAAAATAGATTGGTGTGAAGATCCATAGACTGCTTAATGGGCACCAGAGAATCTATCGCTTTGCTGGGGCCTCGAATCCAGCCAATACGCAGGGACGGAGACACTATCTTTGAGAAACTTCCCAGAAGAAGGCTGCGATCTGGCTGCAGGCTTGAGATATAACTTTCTGAGTGACCATCGAACAACAGTTCTCCATAGGGATCCTCTTCAAGCATCCAGCCTCTAAAGTGACCCAGTGCTCGAGCTATTCTCATTCGTCGGCTGGTGGAAATGACTCCACCTGTGGGATTATCCAGAGTAGGCTGTAAATAGAGGAGACCCGGACCTTTGCCTACGGAGAATCGTGAGCTTCTGGAAAGTGACAGGAAGCCACCTGGAGCATGAGTCTTCCCTGCCGAAAAAGCCTGGATGAGGGGATGCACAATCGGTCCTTCCCGGTCTGTAGCCAGCGGAACAATACAGGCGCCGTGGGACTCAAAATTCTGTAGCGCTCCGTTATACATTGGCTCTACGGCATATACAGGGTCCCCTGGTTTTAGCAACCATCGCGAAATCAGATCCATACCTTGCTGGGATCCGCTGGTAATAATTATTTCATCGGGAACTGTGGCAAAGCCGCGCTTGCAAAGATATTCAGCTACGAATTCGCGTAAGGGGCGGTATCCTTCTGTTGTGCCATACTGGAGAGCCACGGCACCCTGGCGCGAAAGCACATACTGAGCGGCTCGTGCGATTTCAGCTACGGGCAACGTA
>CEVH01042053.1_pt1 | contig 19267 bp, 22 predicted proteins | sample 356521 | NCBI WGS metagenome assembly CEVH01 (sample SAMEA2623446, study PRJEB7988) | marine metagenome | isolation source: saline water (ENVO:00002010), including
TTAAGGTTATTTCTTAAATCTACTTTACTTATTTTACCAGAAATAGTTCTGAGAAGGTTTTTTTAAAAAAAAATTTACTAGGATATTTTTAAAGTAATGTTTTATTTTTTCAAAATCATTTCTATTTTTATTTATAGCTATAAATGTAGTTTTTTTAGATCTTCTATATTTATTTGATACAATATCAAACGCAAAATTGAAATCATCCGGACAATTTAGATTAAATGAGGAAAGAAACTTTTCATTAGAGAATGATTTTTCATTTTTCAATTCAAGTAACCAGTTTATTTAAACAAATTTCAAATTAAACTAAACTTTAGCAAGTTAAATAGGAATTAAACATTTGCATCATAGCTATTAAATATGGTTGTTGTTCCATCTTTATTAAGGAGAAAAACATCGTATGCTTCTCTTTTATGTTCAGGACCCATCCCAGGTGAACCATAAGGCATTTCAGGAACAGCAAGACCAATTGCATCAATCTGTTTATTAACTAAAGATTTAATATCATAAGAAGGCACATGACCTTCAATTAAATAATTATCAACTTTTGCAGTATGGCAAGAAACCATATTAATAGGTATATTATTTTTAATTTTAAATTGCACTAAATCTGCAGAAAACATATTTTCCGAAGTAACATTGAAACCTTCAGTCTTAAGAATTTTAATCCATTCATTACAACACCCACAATTAGGATCTTTAAATACGTGAATTGGAATTAATTCTATTGAGTAAGATTTAGAATTAATTAAAAAAGGGCTAAAAATAGTTCCTAATATAAAAGTTCTTCTATTCATATAAATCTAACTTGAGTATTTAATGGGATACTTTTTGTCTATCCTCTTTATCCATTTGGCAATAGGCCAGTTCTTCAGGTTCTCTGTTTTCACCAAATAAATAACTAAACTCCGATGGCGAAGACTTTTTCCATGAATTATAATATTTAATCAAATACTCAAAATACTCTTTTGAATCGAGATTTTCTAAGTAAATATCCTCATATTCATAATGATTATTATAAGATTTTGTATAATTTTTCATTTTATCCTGCTTCAAAATTGACTCGATTAATTTCAATTAGACTTTGTTTATAGAAAAAATTCAAACAAAAAATAAGTGCGATCAGCTGAAGTGATCGCACAGTTTGGATTTAGTTGTAAATAGCAATTAACTGAATTATTGCAACAATTACAAAAATACCAGAAAATACAAATCTTAATATATGAATAGGGATATTTTGTACTTCTTTGCCATAATTGGTATTAGCAATTTTTTCATCCATATCTTTAATTAGAACCATAAAATTCGTTAAAAGGCGTATGATCCCAAAAGCACCAATCAATGTTGGTCCCACTACTGACGCTGCAACTAATAATTCTTTTCCGCCAATATTACCAAATACAATCACCATCATTGTTGATAATTGACTGATAGTGGTAAGAACCATAACAATCAGAAAGTAATAAAATGTATTAGTCTGAATAGATTGTCTTAAGTTCTGATCCATTATTTATCTCCTTATTTTTCTAAACTTAATTTTAAAATACTTTAAATATTTTGATATTATCATCTGAATTCTTTTATAACCCTTGTAAAACTGTCGCACCTGATATTGGAATTTCTCAATAATTGAGTAATATTATTAAATTATACAAAATATTCAATAATTACTGAAGAATTTACATGCTTGCTATTTCACAGAAGCTTGTGTTTAGCTAATTATCTATCATATAATTATTTTTTATTAATTAGGTAAATATTATGTCAAAAAAAAAACACTTCATTTGTACTCATACTTGGAACAATCCTGAATCAAGAAAAACTGTAATAGAAAATACTAAAGGGATGACTGACAAAATGTTCTTTGAAGCTTTGAAAAGTGAAAAAGCAGAGACACTCCAACACTGGATGGGGAAAGATGATTTTTTTTTCTGTCATTGGTATGCTGAAAGCGAGGAGGCAATTTTTGAAAACCTTGAAAAAGCAGGCTTTAATTCTTTAATGATGACATTACCTAACGAAATGCCAAGATTTGTGAGTATTTACAATATCACAAATGAGGAAATGAAAGATCCTGACGAATAACTTTATAAAAAATATTTTATATTTTTTTGGGGTTTAATTTACCATTTGGACAAGCTATGTGCTTTTAATAAATTTTTCTTTTAAGTCTTTTTCTTTTTTTCTATTCCAAAAATATTTTTGCATCTTGAAAAAATTTTGGATTTTAAATCTTAAATTTGGTTTTTTAAGTTCAATTTCATTACCTGATGGATAAAAAACATTAATATTTAATTTACCAAAATCATCTATTTTTTCTGTTCTTTTTTCCAAATTCTCTAGAATTTCTATCTTGCTTACTTTAGATGCTTGTTCGGTAAATAAAATATATTCGTTAGTCAGAATAGAATTTTTCATTAACCTATGCAGGATTATTACATTTTCACCTGCGATTTCTTCAAAGGTTCTAATTTTTTTTATAAGAAAATCTCCATAATGAACAAAACACTTTAATTTTAAATTAACCATTTCATTACATGGTGAGCATGGACAAGATTGAACAAACAAAAGTTCATTAATTCTCTTATTAAATGAATTAATACTTTTTAAAAGTTTGTTTATTAGTTGGATTGAAAATTCTTTTGAATTTAAAGGTAAAGAATAAAATAATGCTGCATCTCCCTCAAGCTTATTGATTGTAAGGGTGCCATCTAATTCATTTATAACTGTTTCTAATAGATCACTTATAATATGTTCACCATGGCCATCATTAATTTTATCAATAATTTTTTTTATAAAATTGGATTTTTTAGACTTACTGTGTGCTTTTATAAATGAAGTATATCCACTTATATCAACTATCACCATAAATCCTGTACTCATTGGCATGCTTATTACCAGTAAAACTATTAAAACAATAATTACATTAATTGAATTTTTTTAAATTAAAAGCTAAGTTTTATTTTATATAGATTAAATTTAGGTTTTAAAGAATTCCTATATTTCTCAATTTATGAAAGGAAAAATAATGGCTTTATATATAATTTTAGGAACTTATTCTAATAAAGGTTCAGAGGGTTTAGTTGAGGGTAGTTCAGATAGGAGAGCTGCAATGGAGACCCTTACCTCAAGTGTTGGTGCAAAATTAATCAATTATCATATAACACGGGGTATTTATGACTTTACTATGCAAACAGAAGCTGAAAATTTTAATCAAATTGCAGCAATGAATTTAAAGGCAAAGGCTGCAGGTACAGTAAGTAAACTTGATGTTTTAGAGTCATTGAATATTGATGAAGTTAGAGAAGTAGCAAAAAGTGTAAATTTTCAGCCACCAAAATCTTAATACTAATAAAAAAATAAAGAGGAATAAATGGCACCAAAATTAATGAGTTATAATCAGATTGATTTACAATCAAAATTTCATTTAGAAGCTGAGATCAAGAGAATCGAAAATAATGTTGAGAAAATGAAAGATCAGTTTAAAAAAGCAGGATTGCTCTCTTTTACTGTTACTCAAATATGGAATAAACAAGGGAATAATCGTCTTGGAATTTACTATTCTTATAAAGATGAAAAAGCATTTGTTGCCTGTCAAAAATTACTAAACGGTATACCAGAAGATGAAGATAATCCTTCTATAGTTAATGCTGATAGAGGAATTGTAGTATTACATGAAACTTTAGAAGATTAATTTAAAATTTCAATACTACATATACACTTTATACCTTGTATAATCAGTTTCTTTAATTAGATACAAATCTGAGTAAACATAAAATCTATGAATCTTGAGGTTATTATGACTTTTAAACCTATTAAAACTAAATCTCTAGCTAAGCCAACAATGGAAGGTGCAGGTGTTAATTTATACAGGGCATTTGGCTTTACTGATCCACAGGAAAGTGATCCATTTTTAATGCTAGACGACTTTAGAAATAATAACCCTGAAGACTATAAGGCGGGATTTCCATGGCACCCTCATAGGGGCATTGAAACTATAACTTATGTTCTGGAAGGATGTGTTGAACATAAAGATAGTTTAGGTAATGAAGGAAACTTATTAGGAGGAGACGTTCAATGGATGACTGCAGGATCTGGAATAATGCATCAAGAAATGCCTTCTGGTAATACTCAAGGATTAATGCATGGTTTCCAACTTTGGGCAAATCTTCCGTCTTGTCAAAAATTGGTGAAGCCTAGATATCAAGATATAGAGGCTAAAGATATAACTTTTCTAGAGGATGATGACGGTTCAAAAATCAAAGTAATTGTAGGAGATTATCATGGGAAGAGAGGTCCAGTTGATGGCATTGCATGTGAACCACAATATCTTGATATCTATATTCCACCTAATATTCACAAATATATCAAAGTTGAGACCTATAAGAACACTTTTGCTTACATATTTGAAGGATCAGGAAACTTTGATTATGCATCAGATCCAATAGGAGTTCTTGTTGAAAAAGAAATAAATGGAAAAGAAGTAAACATTAGAGATATGTCAGGAAATAGAACCTTAATAAGATTTGATACTGGAAATACCATATCTGTTAGGAGTGGAGAAGATGGTGTAAGATTTCTCTTAGTTTCAGGAAAACCCATCAAAGAACCAGTCGCTTGGCACGGTCCAATTGTAATGAATACTAGAGAAGAGTTAATCAAAGCCTTTTCTGAATTACAAAATGGAACTTTTATAAATCCAAACTATTAAATTAGTAGTAAGTATTAAACTTTCCTGGTAATGAAACTTCCAGTAGCTCTAACTCTGGAGTGTATTCTGTGTATTGAGTTTTCATTTTGGGCGGTATTACAAATGCATCCCCAGGAGATAATTTAAAAGGTTTTTTTCCTTCCCCATGAAGTATCATGCTTCCTTCCATTACAAAATTAAAAAGAATATCAGAGTCATGATAAGTTACAGGACTTTTCTTTTCACTAGGACGTATTATATGAACACTCGCAACATCATTTGTATTTCTCGCAATTCCAGTATCTCTTGATTTAAAGCCAGGAATTCTAAACTCATCCCATACTGCTTCATTTTCCTTGTGATGAACAAATTTTTGTCCTTTAAACTTTCTATCTATATTTATTACTTCATTTGGTAATTTCATTTCATGATCAATAGTTGTTATATGATCTGCAGGAACACCAATTTCTATTACCTCAATATTATCGCTTGCATACAAAACTTGATGTCTTATTTCTGGTGGTTGAATCACACAATTTCCTGCAATTAATCTTAAAGGTTCCCCTTGATCTTCATAAACTAAATCTACCCACCCTTTATAACAAAAAATAAGTTGAAAACCTACAGAATGGTAATGAACCATATCGGGGACTGGTCCACCATCAGGTATTCTTATATGACTAGCAATTATTGACCCTCCCAATCTATCAGGAATTAGATCTCTATATTGCATGCCAGCTCTTCCAATAATCCATGGAGCTTGGTCAGCTAATTTTCTAACTACAAAACTATGTTTTGTTGTGGGTAAAACGATAGGTGGGTTTAATTCATCAAACTCAATAATTGTATCATTAGGTGCTTTAAGATGCTTTTTTCCTTTACAAAACCTTTCAGGGTCTTCACAGAGTATTCTTAATTTACCAGGAGGAATATCAGCGTCTTTATCAATTCTTACACGGATACCATGCCCTGAAAAAACTGCAACAGTTGGATTATCAGCTGGATAAATCATGTCCATTTTCATTTTTAAAGTATTAGTAAAAAAAGGAATATCTTCTCTTAATTCTTTTGTAGGTAATACAATTTCAGCTTTAATTTCCATATTTTAATCTAGATTATTTAAAATTATATTAATTTTATGCTAGTAGATAAAAAATAAAAACTATAATTTAAAAGGTAAAGAAAAAAATATTTATTTTGATTTTAAAATTACTTTGTTAACATGAGTAAAATAATAACCAAAAAAATGATTGAAGACTATCAGGAATTAGGAGTAGTATATATTCCTAATCTCTTTAAAAAGCATGTTAGTAATCTAAAAAAAGGAATTGAATTTAATTTGAATAATCCTGGTCCTTATGCAGCGGAAAATTTGCGTAAGAAAGAAAATGGTCGCTTTTTTGATGACTACTGCAACTGGGAAAGAATCCCAGAATTTAGAAAAACTATATTTGACAACGAAATCATTACCGCTGCCGCTAAATTGATGCAATCTCAGTCAGTACAACTATTCCATGATCACGTCTTAGTAAAGGAACCAGGTACTTCAAAAGATACACCATGGCATTCTGATGGTCCTTATTATTTTATTAATGGAAAAAAAACTATTAGTTTTTGGGTTCCTTTAGATCCTGTTAAAGAAGCTTCATTAAGGATGGTAGCTAGGTCACACAAATGGGGGAAACAAGTATTACCCACTAAATGGCTTTCACAAGAAAATTTTTATGAGAAGGTAGATCAATATTTACCTATTCCTGACCCTGATATGGAAGACATGGATGTACTTGAATTTCAAATGGAGCCAGGTGATGCGGTTGCTTTTCATTTCGAAATTTTGCATGGAGCTAGGGGTAATAATACAACTAATAGAAGAAGAGCATTTTCATTAAGACTTGTTGGAGATGACGTCTGTTATACAGAGAGACCAGGAAAAACTTCTCCACCTTTTCCTAATCATAATATGAATGAGGGGGATAAATTAAGATCGGATTGGTTTCCAATTTTATTGCCATCAGGTTCTTAATTATCAAATTTAATATTATAATTATTTTTCAGTGAGTGCTGCTTCTTGTTCAAAAGTAAATGCGCATACACCTACAAAAACAGATTCTTTAAATACAAGGCTTTTTCTTAATGATTCAATTATTTGTGGATATTTTTGTTCGAATAACTTAATGGAAGATACGTCTTCAAATTTAATTAATAAATTAAGGTCACCTTGTTTGCCAATAAAAACATTAAATCCTATTATTTTTAATGCAGAAATTTTTGAAGCAATATTTTCAGTAAAAAATGATGCAGCTAATTTAGCTTCCTCCATATTAGCAAATTTTAAATTAACTACTTTTCCATACATTATTTTTCTAAAACCTTAAATAATTCGTCTATTTCATTTGTTTTTAAAGTAGGCATTTTAATTCTTTTTAAGACTGCAGCATCTAATTTTAGAAATTGAATTAATTGTTTTGATTTTCTAGTCAACTTTAAATCTTTATCTAAAAGACCTATTTCTATAAGTTTAATTTGTTGTTCAGAATTTACTAAATTGTTTGAAAGGCATTTTAATACAGTTATTGCTTCATCTAAAGAAAGATTCTTAATTTCTTCATTAAGTTTTTCTATAGTTCTAGTAATTTTTTCAACTGACATTTGCCTCTGTTCTGCTTGAATATCCAATTGATGAGAAAGTTTTTTTGCAAGTCCTTTCATTAACATTATTATATTTTTTGAAAGTCTTCTTACCCTATAGTCACGGACACATAAAGATCCAAGAATATAACCTTCTGAATTAACTATGGGGAATGCTGCATAAAATCTTGGTCCGTCTTTTTTTAAAACTGATGGATGATTTTTAAAAATTTTATTTTTTGTTAAATCATTAGCTATAATAGGATTTGGGCTATTTAAAGCGTATTGACAAAATGTTAATACTCTTGGATGACTTCTTAGCTCTTTTTTTCTTTCATCATTAATATTTTTTCCATCAAGAACAAAGTTATATTGTCTATTTTTATCAATAACATTTGCCCAACTTTCAGGACATTTAGTTATTTGTCTAGAGAGATGACAATAAACATTGTAAATTTCTTCATTTAAATTGTCCAAAACTCCTGCTTTTTCAACAGCTTGAAGTCTACTCTCTTCATTTTCAGGAATTGGTGATGCAATAAATGACAAAATCTACTCCAAATCAATAATATTTGCCAGAATTTACAATTATAGATCTTAAATCCAAATTTACAATAAATAGAATTATCACTGAAATTTAATTTGGAGGTATAATGCCTTTGGTTAGAATTACATTAGCGTATAAACAACGCTCGGTGGTTGCTATAACTGCAAATGCATTTTTAACCCTTTTATAAAAACTTTCAGCATCCAGCGGGACTGCTTTAAAGTTATAATAACTGCAGGTTTTTTCAATATCGTTGTGAATTGGATCAATTCCATCACTTTTGGTAACATTTATAGCTCTTACAATTGCATCAGTCTTGTTATCAATAGGTAGAATATCTAGTATAGAATCTAACAAAGGAATAAGTTCAATGCCATCTGCTCTAATTAATTTATTTGCGTGTGCTGATGCCGGATAGTTTCCATCTACTAGTGCAATCTGATCACCATGACCCATTTCACGAAGTACAAATAATACTTCTGGTCCTAAAATTGGGTTTATTTTTTTTAACATTTCGTAAAACTCCCTAAAGTTTAAATATATTCTCCAACTTCCCTGTTTTTTTTATCCAAACCTGTAATCAAAGCAACAACATCGTTGCCTGTGACTTCACTGGTTTTTACAACATCGATTATTCTACCTTGCCTGAATACAGCTATTTTATCAACTAAATCAAATACTTGGCGTAGATTATGAGAAATTATAATGACTGGTATATTACGTTCTTTAAGATTTTTAATTATTTCTTCCACTTTCTTTGTCTCTTGTATTCCTAAGGCAGCTGTCGGTTCATCCATAACAATTAATTTTGATCCCCAACCAGCCGCTCTACTAATGGCAACGCATTGCCTTTGCCCTCCAGACATACTTGCTACAGCTTGGCTTAAGTTACCTATTTTTATTCCCGTTTGAGCTAGAAGTTCAGATGATTTTTTTTTCATAGCTGATTTATTCAACCATGATAATGGTCCTAATTTGAAATATTCAATTTCCCTACCAAGAAAAATATTTGAAGTAACATCAAGATCATCAGCAAGTGCAAGATTTTGATAAACTGTTTCAATACCACTTTCTCTTGCATCAGTAGGGGATCTAAAATTAACTTCTTTACCATTAAAAAAGATTTTTCCAAAAGTTGGTCTTTCAACTCCTGTAATACTTCTTACAAAGGTTGATTTCCCAGCACCATTATCACCTACTATGGCAATATGTTCATGAGAAGAAATAGAAAAATTTGCGTCTTCAAGAGCTCTTACTCCTCCATAATGTTTCGTTAAACCAACTGTTTTAAGTATAACTTCTTTATTCAAATCACTCATTTAATTTTCTAATTAATAATTTCTATAAGATAACTATAAGACATGTACTTTATAATTAATATAAAAATCTCAAGCATAAATCCTTATTGACAGTCATGAATTTTTTAGACCTTAATGTTATTACTAATTACAAATATGTAGAACTTTATTTGTAAAATAAATTTAAGGAGAGAGAAAATATGAAAAATTTATTACCAAGATTTGCACTTGTTGCATTTTTTGCCATAACTTCGAATGCTGCTATAAATGCACAAGATGTTATTGGTTACATTACAAAATCAGCAACCAATGCAGGGTGGATGATGATTAATCAGGGGGCAGAAGATGCTGCAGCTGAAGAAGGCGTGAAACTAGTATCAGTTGGACCAGCTTTTCAAGGTGATTTATCTAGTCAATTAGAGGTTTTCGAAAATCTAGTGGCTCAAGGAGCAAAGGCAATTGGGATTGCTCCAGTTGATAGTGCTGGTGTAGCACCTGCTGTTACTGATGCAATGTCATCTGGTATTCCAATTATTGCTATTGATACTGGTGTTTCAGGCGCTGAAGTTACCTCTTTTGTAGCTACCGACAATTATGCTGTTGCAAAAGTTCAAGGTGCAGTTGCTGCTACCTTAGTTAACGATGGTGATACTGTAATTTATGTTACAGGAAATCAAGCACAATCTACTGGGCAAGAGCGCCGTAATGGTTTTATGGAAGCTTTTTCAGCTGCTAGGCCTGGTTCAAAAATTTTAGAGGTTCCTACAGAATGGAACAGTCAACAAGCTCAAGAGGGAGTTGAGGCTGTATTAAATTCAAATAGCGACGTCAAAATGGTTGTGAATGCATGGGACGGCGGTACCATGGGTGCAAAAGCTGCATTAGAAAACCTTGGATATGGTGCAGGTGATGTTAAGCTAGTTGGTTTCGATGGTGCAAGTGATGCTATAGCTGCAATGGATGAAGGATGGGTTCACGCAGATACTGCTCAAATGTTATATCAAATGGGCTATCAAGGAATCAAGGCTGCTGCCGCAGCTGCAAGAGGTGAAACAGTATCCTCAAGAATAGATACAGGATTTTTTCTTGTAACACCTTCTACTTCTGGTGTTTATAAAAAAATGGTAGGTATCAATTAATTCATATCAAAAAATAAAAGGGTACAAATTTGTGATATAATTTGTGCCCTTTGGATTACTATATTTATTTAAAAATAAATTTTTTTGATATTTATATCATTTTATTTCATAAAAAATTATGCCAGAAAAATTTACAGATACGATAATAAGAGCTTTAGTCAGGTTTTTTAAAGCGGAATGGTCTGGTGCTTTTGTGGCAATTTTAATTCTTGCTTTAGCTATAGAATTTTCAACTTCAGGACGTCCTTTTTTTCATCCAACAAATCTTATGACCATCTTAAATAATTCTGCAGCCATAGGAATAGTAGCTGGAGGGATGACGCTTGTAATTATAACTTCAGGTATTGACTTATCGGTAGGTTCTGTAATGGGTATGACTGCTGCTCTAACAGGTTACGTTTGTAGTTTTTGGGGATTTCCACCTTGGATGGCAATTCTTACTGGCCTTTCTTTAGGATTATTAGTAGGTGCATTTCAAGGGACATTAGTGGCTTATTTTGGAATGCCTGCTTTTATTGCAACTCTTGCTGGATTGTCTATATGGCGTGGAACAGGTCATCTTAGTACTGGTGCGCAAGCTACTCCAAAACTTCCAATAAATTTTGATTCATTTGGAAGATTCAATCCATTTGCAAACTTAAGAAATGAATATAAAGAGGGTAATCTTGAAGGTTATTGGGAAACATTTGGTAGTTTTATTGATAGTAATTGGTTAAATTTCTTTCGAACTTTTCAAATGTCGATGCTTATTTTTATTCTATTTTTTCTTATAGTAAGCATAATTATTACTAATACTAGATATGGACGATATATATACGCTATAGGATCAAATGCTGTGGGCGCAAGACAGTCAGGTATTAATACTTCCCTTTATACAATGATGACTTATATGCTTTGCTCACTTTCAGCGGCATTTGGCGCCTTATTATTTCTTGGAAGAGCTCCTTATGCAAAATCTGATTATGGGCAAATGTGGGAATTAGACGCAATTGCAGCTGTTGTTATTGGTGGTACTTCACTATTTGGAGGAAGAGGTTCCTTATGGGGAACGTTTATGGGCGTTATACTTTTAAAACTTATCAACAATGGATTAACATTGGCACAATTAGATACTTTTTGGCAAATGGTTGTTACGGGTTTAATAATTCTTTTAGCAGTAGGTATAGATTTAGTTCGTCAGTCAAAAAATCCAAAGAATGTAAGGAGATTATTGGTCTCAGTTAGTTCATTCATGGCTTTCTTAACCCTTATGACTCCTGCAAGTCTTTTTTTAAGAGCACAAATTTCTATTTTAGAGCATAATGCATCAAAAAGTATTCAAGAGGCTGGAGAAAAATTGGCTAATGGTCAAACGGCTAGGTTATTAGGACCAAAAGAAATAGATTACTTCCAACAAATGATTTCTTCAAATAGTTGGATTTCAGTACTATGTCTTTTATTATTTATTGTTTCTTTAATACCTATATTTACTGTAAATAAACTTTTAACAGTTATAACTGCAATCTTTTTTATTTTAATTATTTTACCATTAATAAAAATTGGTTATTCTGTGACTATCCCTTTTTTAATTTTTGGTTCGTTTATACTCATAATAAGTTTATTTATTGATATAATTTTTGAAAGAGCTCGCAAGCTTAATAATTCTGTTTAATAATATGTGTATATTTTTAATGGAGTAATTTGATGATAGCAATTGGGGGAGAGAATCTTATTGATTTAGTTTCTTCAAGTTTTAACCCTGAAGGACTACCAATTTATTTAGCAAATCCTGGTGGATCTCCATATAACGTCGCAATAGCTGCAAGTAAGCAGGGTGGAAATGTATCATATTTAACACCAATGTCTAAAGATACACTGGGAGTATTACTTTCATCCAGGCTAAAAGAAAATGGTGTTAAAATTTTGTCAAAAAGTATATCAAACCCAACTTCTTTAGCTGTGGTATCTATAAGTGAGGGCATTCCGTCCTATAGTTTTCATAGAAATGAAACAGCTGAAAGAAAAGTAAATTTAGAAAATTTATTGGATATAATACCAATAAATACTAAAATTTTCCATGTTGGTTCCCTAGGCCTTATCGAAGGAAAAGATGCCGAAATTTGGGAAATATTTTTTAAGAAATGCAAACAAAAAGGTTTTATTACTAGTTTAGATCCAAATGTGCGGCCAATACTTATAAATGACCGTGAAACATATATTAAAAGATTAGAAAGAATGTTTTTGGATGCGGATATTTTAAAGCTCAGTGATGAAGATTTAAATTGGCTTTATCCAAGCAATTCGATTAATCATTCTTTTGAAATCCTTCAATCAAAAACAAATGCCAAACTACTTATTCTCACATTTGGGGAAAAAGGTTCTATAGGAAAAACTTCTCATTTTGAAATAAATATGCCCTCAGAAAAGATTTCTGATTTGAAAGATACAGTTGGTGCAGGAGACACATACATGGCAAGTATATTGACTTGGTTTATAGAAAATAAAATTTTTGATAGTAATTTGATAGAAAATTTAAAAAAAACAGATCTTTCATTAATGATGAATAAAGCTTCTATTGCTGCAGCATTAAATTGTAAAAAAATAGGTTGTAATCCACCTTCAAAAGTAGATATTGAATCTTTTAAAAAAATAAAATTTAATTAAATAAATGCCAAAAAATATACCAATAGATCCAATAAAAACTTTCAGCAAAAGTGTACTTAAAAGTTCAGGAATTCCTGTTCATCAATATCAGAAATCAATTCAGGAAGAACTAAAGATATATGGCAAGGAAAATTTAATAGAGTTATTGCGCCATATGTATATAGTTCGTGAGTTTGAAACTATGCTAAACTCATTCAAAACAAAGGGTTCTTATAAAAATATAGAATATATTTATAACGGGCCTGCACATCTTTCTATTGGTCAAGAGGCTGCAGCTGTTGGATCTGCATTTGCTTTGAAAACTGAAGATAAAATTTTTGGTTCTCATAGGAGCCATGGTGAAATGATAGCTAAAGGCCTTTCAGCAATTAATAGTTTGAGCAGAAATAAAATAAACTCAATAATGGAAACGCATCATGATGGTAAATTAATTTCATACATCCATAAAAACTTTAATAACACAGAATTTAATGATGCAGAGATGTTTTTATTAATTGGTGTATTAGCAGAAATTTTTATGCGTGAACTTGGTTTTAATAAAGGTATGGGAGGGTCAATGCATGCATTTTTTACACCTTTTGGTGCCTTTCCAAACAATGCAATTGTAGGGGGATCTTCAGGTATTGCTGTGGGCGCAGCTTTACACGCACATTTAAAACAAAATAAATCTATTTGTGTTGCAAATTTAGGCGATGGAAGTACTGGCTGTGGATTAGTATGGGAATCGATGAATTTTGCTGCCATGGGACAATACAAAAACCTGTGGCCCAAACCATTTAATAATAATCCACCAATGTTATTTTGTTTTATGAATAATTTTTATGCTATGGGGGGTCAAACATTGGGAGAAACAATGTCTTGGGACCGCCTTTCAAGGATAGCTAGTGGAGTGAATCCTGAGCAGTTGCACGCTGAAACTGTCAATGGTTCTGACCCTTTATCAGTTGCTGATGCAGTTATCAGAAAAAGAAAGATATTGTTAGAAGGAAATGGTCCTGCATTATTAGATATTGAATGCTATCGATTTTCTGGACATTCAACAACTGATACAAATGCTTATAGATCTAGAGAAGAGATCAAACATTGGAAATCTTTTGATCCCATTGAGCTCTATTCTCAAAAATTACTTGATGCTGATATTATAAATAAAAAGAATTTAGATAATATAATTGAAAAAGTACAAAATCAAATAGAGTTATTAACAAGTAAAGTTGTAGATAGAGAATTAACACCAAGTATTGATATAGCAAAAAAACCTACAATTATTGGAGATTTTACTTTTAATAAAGAAGTAAACAGAATTTCTAAAACTGCAGACGATTTGTTAATGGATATTAATCAAGTTAATCAGATAAAAAATATGAAAAAAAAGTCTCGATATGGAAAAACTAGTGATGGTTCTTTATTATCTGGAATGAGAGCAATTACCCTTAGAGATAGCTTGGCTGAAGCCATAATTTATCATTTGTCCAATGACAAATCACTTATTGCTTATGGAGAAGAATGTCGTGATTGGGGAGGAGCGTTTGGTGTCTACAGGGGATTTGCTGATATTATTCCAATGAATAGGTTATTTAATGCACCCATTTCAGAAGCAGCTATAGTTTCCACCGCAATTGGTTACGCTATCTCTGGTGGTAGAGCAATTATTGAACTTATGTATTCAGATTTTATTGGCCGAGCTGGAGATGAAATATTTAACCAATTAGCAAAATGGCAAGCAATGTCTGCAGGAGAATTAAGGTTACCTATTGTTTTAAGAGCTTCTATTGGATCTAAGTATGGAGCTCAACACTCACAGGATTGGTCATCATTACTTACACATATTCCAGGACTATCAATTGTATATCCAGCAACTCCATATGATGCAAAAGGTTTAATAGCAACCTCATTAAAATCTAATGATCCAACTATTTTTTTTGAAAGCCAACGTTTATACGACAAAGTAGAGGTTTTTAATGAAAAAGGTGTTCCAGAAGAGTATTATACTATACCTATAGGCAAAGCAGTTAAAAGAAAAAAAGGTAGAGATATAACTATTTTAACAATAGGGGCCTCGTTATATCCAGCCTTGGATGCAAGTGAAGAGTTGATAAACTACAAAATTGATGCTGAAGTTATTGATGCAAGATCACTTGTTCCATTTGATTATGATATGTTGATAAGTTCTGTAAATTTGACTGGACGCTTACTTATTGTTTCTGAAGCAGTTGAAAGAGGAAGTTTTTCAAATACTATTGCTACAAATATATCAAGGTTTGCCTTTAATAATCTTAAGGCACCCGCTATAGTAATTGGGGCACCCAATTGGATAGCCCCTGGCGCCGACATGGAGAAAACATATTCACCACAATCAGATGATATTTTAGATTCAGTTTTTAGAGATTTTTTTCCAGAAAAAAGAGTGAATAAAAAAGGTCTCCGAAAAGATTGGAATTTTTTAGAATTGGCCAAAAAGGGATTTTAACCAAAAAGGATAAATCAAATGACAGATATAATAATACCAAATTTAGGTAACGAAATATCAGAGGCTGAAATAACAGAGTGGCTAGTGGGTGCTGGTGAAGAAGTAGAAGAGGGTGAAGTTGTACTCTTAATATCGACTACTAAAACTGCGTTAGAAATTGAAGCTCCGGTTAGTGGAAAAATTTCTCAAATCAATTTTAGTGAAGGAGATTTAGTTCAGGTAGGAGATGTTGTTGGTCAAATAGAATAATTTTTTATCAAAAAAATTATCTACCAATATATTTTGGTACTAATGTTCCTGGATTTTCACTGTTCTTGTATGCTGCCTCAACTAAAGCCATGGTATTCCAAGAATCCTTTACTGACGCAATGAGTTCACTTTCTTCACCATTTATATATCGCTGCAATTGAGACATTCTGTTTCCAAAACTTTCAATAAACCAAGATCCTCTTAAAGGAATATTAACCCATTCTTTTCCTAAGTTTATTTCTAATATATCAGGTTCTCCTTTTGGATAATTAAGATTTACCCCAAGTTGAACATACGCTGCACCTTTGGTCCCACAAATTCGGAATTCACAAGCTTGATATTTTCTACCAAAATTATGATTATGATTTATGGTTAGAGCACATCTTATATCACTTCCATAATCTAATATAGCTGTAGTTCTGGTATTTGAAGTTTTTTCCCCAGGGAAGCCAAGTGTTTTTGCTTTTACACCATTTGGGTCACCTAGTATGGATCTTATAAAATCGAAATAGTGAATTGAGTGCAAAAGGATTTCAACTCTTGGTAAATTTTCTAAAAACTTCCATAATGACCAGGGAGTATCTAACGCTAGCCAAGCATCAAAATCTACAATTTTACCTAATAAACCTGAGTTGATAGCATCTTTTAAAGCTATCATCATCGGAGCAAATCTAAGTTGAAAATTTAGTGCAGCCTTTAGTGATCTAGCATTACAAATTTCTAAAATTTTAGTGGCTTCATCAAGATTGCTACCCATAGGTTTTTGAATTAAAACACCGGCATTTTCTGGTAATATTTCTAGAATGCTTGCATGAGCCTTGGGTGGAGTAGCTAAATCAAATATTACATTTTGCTGGTCAGACGCTTCTTCTGCAGTATTGAAAACACTGACATTATATTTACTTGCTAATTTTTTTGCTTTTTTAATATCTGGATCATAAATACCCTGAACTTTAAAACCTGCTTGTTTATAGGCTGGTAAATGCGCATCATTTACAATAGACCCAGCTCCAAAAATGACAATCGGACTATGCTTTTTGGGTTTTCTCCATTCTTGATTAAGATTGATCATGTTAAGCTTAAATTTGCAATATATTAATCAATTTAAATTATTCTAAACTTAATTTATAAAATTTTCTCTACTTCATCTCTGGTTGGCATAGAGGGAGCTGTTCCAGCTCTTGTAACTGAAATACCTGCAGTTGCACAACCAAAATTAATTGATTCTAAGGTACTTCTGCCCTCAGATAAAGCAGCAGCAAAACCTCCATTAAATGCATCACCTGCTCCAGTTGTTTCTAAAACTTGTCCAACTTTATAGCTTTGTATTAGTCCATGTTCATGCAAATAAGCACCTTTCTCTCCAAGTGTAATTATAGGAGTTTCAACTCCCATTTCTTTAAATTTTTCACACGCTATTTTTGCATCATCTAATGTTGAAACTTTTACTCCAGTAAGAGTTTCTGTTTCTGTTTCATTAGGAGTTATAAAATCACATAATGTTAAAAATCCATCAGGTAATTTTGTAGCTGGAGCAGGGTTTAAAATAGTTTTTACTTTTGCAGATTTAGCTATTTCTAAACCTTTTTTAGCAGCTGCTAATGGTTGTTCAAGTTGAGTTATGAAAACATCTGCATTAGCAATTAGATCTTTTCTTTTTTCTAGATCTATTGGGCTTATGTTTGCAGCTGCACCAGGTGAAATAATTATTGCATTATCTCCTGAATTCTCCTCAATAAAAATAAAAGCCGCCCCTGTATAACTACTAACATCTTCTTCAATATAAGGAGTCACACCTGATGATTTCCATGTGTCGATTGCCATTTGACCAAAGTCATCCTTCCCTAAACGGCTTATCATAGAAACTTTGACACCCAATCTGCCAGCTGCTACAGCTTGGTTAGAGCCCTTACCTCCAGGTCCAAGGGAAAATGAATTCCCTAAAACTGTCTCACCCATAACAGGCATTCTATCAGCACGATAAGCTGTATCCGCTACAAAAACGCCTAGTATTACTACATGACTCATTTATTAATTTTCCTCCGGACCAATTACCCCTTTTCGGAAAGCAAAGCATCCATAAAAACGACGCTCACCAGTTTGTATAACAGCGTATGCTTTTTTAGCTCTTTCATAAAATGCATAACGTTCAATTGATATCATTGGGTTTGGTCCACCTGCTCTATTTACTTCTGATTGCACCTCACTCATAACTGGAAGAATTGAATTAGGCTCTCCTACTACTTCCATTCTACCAGCAGCATCATCAACAAAAGTATCTAAAGGGTAAACTGATAAAATAGCTTTCACAACTTCAGCAGCAGGTGCGTCTATTCTTAAAAGATCACCCAACACGGTTTCTCTTGCAATACTATCAGATGGGAAATTGGTATCAGCAATAATTAAATCATCACCATGTCCCATTGCTCTTAGGGTATAAAGAACATCAGCATTCAAAAGACTATTTATCCCTTTTAACATATTAAATTATCCTTCCAAATTTAAATTTATTTATACTAGTATATACGTAACTTATTTTCATAATTAAAAATATGAATTGAATTTTGATCAGTGGTTAGTTTAACTTCTTGCCCAGGACTGTAGTTTTCTCTTTCTCTAATGACGCAGGTTAAATCTTGATCGTTTGCACGAAGCAAAAGGTGTGTTTCAGAACCAGTTGGTTCAACAACTGCAATTTTCGCAGGAATTCCATTGTTAGAAGGAAATAGATATTCTGGTCTTATGCCAATGATTATTTTTTGGCCATTTTCTAATTCTTTAACATTTGGTAAATTAATTTTTGTACCAGCAACTTGTAACTTATAACTATTATTTTTTATTTCCACAGTCCCTTCAATCATATTCATGGCAGGTGATCCAATAAAACTTGCTACGAAAGTATTAGCGGGTTTGTCATAAACTTCCAAAGGACTTCCGGTTTGTTCGATATAACCATCTTTCATGACTACAATTTTATCTGCCATTGTCATAGCTTCTATCTGATCATGGGTAACATAAATTGTAGTAGAGTTCAGTCTCTGTTGTAATTCTCTAATTTCTGCACGCATCTGTACACGCAATTTTGCATCTAGATTAGATAGTGGTTCGTCAAATAAAAAAACTTGAGGGTCACGTACAATAGCACGCCCCATAGCTACTCGTTGTCTTTGACCACCAGATAAAGCACGTGGATATCTTTTAAGATAGGGGGTCAAACCTAATATTTCTGCGGCTTGATTTACTCTACTAGAAATATCAATTTTACTTAAACCTTTCATTTTAAGAGAAAAAGCCATGTTATCATTTACAGTTTTGTGAGGATAAAGAGCATAATTTTGAAATACCATTGCTATGTCTCTTTGAGAAGGTGGTAGATTATTTACTATACTTTTACCAATCATTATGTCTCCTGAGGAAATCCCTTCTAAACCAGCAATCATCCTCAAGAGAGTTGATTTACCACACCCAGAAGGTCCTACTAGAACAACAAACTCACCATCTTCAATATCTACATCTAACCCATGGATTACTTCTGTATTACCATAGGATTTAAAAAGGTTGCGTATTTTTACTTCTGCCATAATAAATTCTCCTAGTAAAAAA
>CEVH01004535.1_pt1 | contig 18996 bp, 16 predicted proteins | sample 356521 | NCBI WGS metagenome assembly CEVH01 (sample SAMEA2623446, study PRJEB7988) | marine metagenome | isolation source: saline water (ENVO:00002010), including
CATCACCAGACTCAGGAACACCAGGCCACCCATCCTCACCCTGATAGATTGTTTCGTTGACTCCTATTCCTCCGTTGCCCCCATAGATTGTGTGAATCAGGCCCGCGTCAGAAACTGAACCTATGTTCTCTCCTGGTACTCCTATTGTAAAATCCATAGCATTATCGCCGTTGAAATCAGCTGCAACAGTAGCGGTGCCAAAGTCATCCCTTGATTCTGTTCCGATCCATCCCGTTGGCAATAAATTGTCATAATCCTGATGCACCCTATTATCAGGTAGTGAAAAGTTAGGCACGAAGTAAAGCGTTGAGAGTATCTGCTCACTTCTATCTCTTCCTTCAGAAGATAGGCCGCTGTTTACAAGAGACATGAATGAATCACCCTTGGTGACCTTTGTTCCGCTTGTTCCGTAGATAGTTACATCAGCATGGTCGGTTCTGCCGTATGAATCAACGGAACCACTTATAGAAAGGGCAGTAACATGACCGATTGAACCAAGTGAATCTGCCACCCAGCGGCCTAATTCTTCACCTGAGTATGATCTAGACCAGTTTCCATATGGGTTTCCTATAGAGTCAAATACGTCAGGTTGTGCTTGCAGGTAAGAGATATCTGCGCATGGAAAATTGGTAGAAGTGCAGAAAACATACGATCCAGCTGCCGTAGCTCCTCCGTTGGAGGAAGTGTAATAAGCGATGATTGGAGATTGATTTACGAGGAGCACTTTTTGCGATGTCACATCAACTGCTGCTTGCCAGATAGGAGCATACGCGCCTGACTCATTAGAGTAGCCCGTGTAATGTTGGTCATTTACTGTCGAATAAACATCCCAAGGCACTGTCCAGTTAGCATTCCCGCGCCTGCTTAAAACTCTTTGATAAGCGTATGTTCTTCCGGCGATGGCTTGAGCTTCTAAAGCTGCATCTGGCCAGCTTGCTGGTACTTCAGCTAAGCCATAAAGATACTTATCCATGGGTAAATCTTCAAGAAGTACGTATATTCCCCCTCCAGCGAAAGTTCGCTTGCGGACGGTAAGCGATCCCCATTGGTAACTATTGCCAGAAGTGCTTATATTCGTAAACTGTGAAATTACATCAGTCTGGATCGGCTCATTTTCGCTGAGGTCAATGTAAATGGGTTCGACCTCGCATTTATTTACAGGTGTTTCACCTGAATCATCAATACAGATATCAACGCCTTGCGTGTTCGTGATTGTAAATTCATTTTGTCCATACCCAAAAGTCAGTTCGGTTCCCTCAGTTAAGGATGCAAATGTTTCATCGTTTCCATTCTTAATATCTATTGGTCCGGACGTTGTGAAAGTAGCTCCCAATCCGCTAAAGAGGTGTACACGAATATCGTCCGGGACATTTTCATCCTGAGTTAGAGATGTGTTTGGATAGTAAAATTCAAGAATTTCTGCTGCCGTTTGCCCTCCTCCGCCTTGATCAATGGGGAGGGCTCTTCCGTAGGCTCCATACTGGCTCATGCCTACTCCGTGTCCCCATCCTCCACCTTCAATCGTAATGGTATTACTTCCATCAGCTAAAGCTAGAGAACCAGCGCTACAAAGTGCGCAAATAAATGATACTAATATTAGGAAAGATGAAAATTTCATTGATTTTAGCTCAGAAAATTCTGTCCTTATTTAATCTCTCCATTAATCATATTCTCAATGTTGGTCTCGAATGTGTCATGGACTGAGATAATGTCGGATGAGGCCCAAACTAAGGTAAGAGCATGGATCAAGAAAATGGTTAAAGGCAAAAGTGAGGCGCAATTCTCGGATTCGGTAGATGTTTTAATCTTAACGACAGCTCATGATGCAGAGGACGGACGTTTGATTCGGCATCAAAATTCTTTTAGTCGGGCTGATATCTCCGCTGTAATTGTGTCACTTCAGTTTAAATCTAGACTTTCCCGCTTTGGAAAAGGAACTATAAAATCCCTCAGGGTTATCAAACAGATCAAACCACGTTGTATTCTGCTCCCAGACCCTGAGCTGCACCTGTTTTTGTCTCCTTTGATCTATAAGAAGTACTTTGTCATCGCCGATGTTCACGAAGACTATTCTTCTGTTACGTTTGACAGGTATTGGTTGAAGGGTTTCGCAGCTAAAGTTGTCAGGATCGGTCTCAAAGTGTTGCCTAAAGTCAGGTCATCATTTTCACATATCGAAATTGTTGCAAATCCGAATTATGGGTCTAGAGGATGCATTTTGGTAGAGAATATTCCTCATCGTGATGATCTGCCTAGTAGGTCTGATAGTCCTGATTTGAGGGCAGTTTACGTCGGAGATATTAGGGAGAGTCGAGGAATTGAAAGAATGCTTCAGATCACTACAGAGATCCCTGAGCTTCACCTTGACTTGATTGGGCCATGCTCTTTCCCTGAGAGGTTGCAAGAAAGAATCAGAGAATTGGGTTTGCAAGAGAAAGTAATCTGGCATGGCAGAAAATCTTATGCTGACTCTTGGGAGCTAGCATCAAAGTCAACGATTGGTTTGTGCTTGCTTGACGACACGCCGGCGTTTCAAGATGCGATTCCGTCAAAAATTTGGGAATACTGGTGTTTGGGTTTACCCGTACTGGTTACAAATCTTAGGGAAATGGCCGCTTTGGTCAATGAAGTGCAAGGAGGGATGGTGCTGAATTCCGAAGACGGCACGAATCGAATAGCTGCATGGTTACGAGATAGTTCAATGTTAGATGAGCAGGGGAAGCGCGGATATAAGGCATTTAGTCAAAGTAGTGAGCAGAATGCAAATAGGCTTGTCTCCGCCTATCACAAAGCGCTTCGCTCATAGACTCAGTGGCAGTTATTGGGTTAGTGGGCATCTTTTTTAGAAGATTCAATTAGAATCTTCAAACATGGAGAAAATAAGCAGAATGGACGGAATGGGGCTTTGAAAGCTAGTTATGTGAGAAAAGCTACAAGATCTGGTATTCCGCCACTTCGAGACTACTTATCAGAGACTTATCGGTTTCGGACGTTTGCAATGTACTGGTCTAAAGGAGAGCTTAAATCAAGGAATTTTGATACGACTCTAGGGAGGTTTTGGCATTACCTCAATCCGTTCTTATTTGGGCTTATCTATTTTGTCTTCGTCGGTATTCTTACAGGTGGTGGTTTAAACAGCACAACTCGTCTTGCCTTCATGGTTTTCAACCTTTATGTTTGGACGTTGCTTAGCTCTGTTGTCGTTACGTCAGTCAGTTCAGTGCGAAATGGTGGTGGGGGAGTTCTGACTAATTCTGCAATACCAAAGGTTGTCGTTCCTCTTGCTTCAACATTTTCGGCGACTAATCTTTTTCTTCGTTCTCTCGTTGCTTATATTCCATTGCATTTGATTGCAGACAGAGGATTGCACATTGAATTCCTCTGGATCCCGTTGATGCTTTTCCTAACTTGTCTTTTTGCATTTGGAATAGCATTGATTTTCGCCACGCTGAATATATACCTCCGCGATATTTCGCGGTTCCTTCCCCATTTCTTGAGGCTTTGGTTGTACCTGTCACCAGCGATTTGGGAATTTGATCGGGTGTTGGATAGTGGTGTCGTAAACACACTGGCCAGAATCAATCCCACCTATTCGGCCTTCTCTGCTTGGACGATAATCCTAGATGGCTCATCGGTGATTGGAGGGCCGGCACTCAGTCGGCAGGTATTAATCTTTTCAGCGTGGGCGATTTCCACTGCTGTTGTGGGGTTCCTCGTCTTTATTTCAAGGGAGGATGAGTTTGCGATCCGAAATTGATAACGCCATTGAGATTCAAAATCTTTCGGTAGCGTATTCTGCTGTGGTTGGCAAAAAGGTCTCTCAGAATGCTGGAGGATTCCGTAGATCAACCAAGCTTCAGAAAATTAATGCCCTATCAGATGTTTCAGTTAATTTTCCTGCCGGAAAAGTCACCGGTCTAATAGGCGGTAATGGCGCTGGCAAGTCGACTTTACTGAAAACTATTGTTGGGGTTTTGAAACCTTCAGCAGGTCAGGTTCGTCTTTGGGGTAGGCCACATTTATTAACTCCAGGAATGGGGTTTAATAGAGTTCTCTCTGGGCGAGAAAATGTAATACTGGGTGGGCTCGCTTCAGGTATGACGCTCGAAGAGGTTCGTTCTAAGCAGGACGAGATTATTGAGTTTGCGGATATCGGTGATTTCATTGACCTCCCAACAACTACATACAGCTCAGGTATGTTTGGTCGGCTGGCTTTTGCTGTCGCCACGCATGTAAACCCTGAAATCCTTTTGGTAGATGAAGCGCTTTCGGCTGGTGATACAGCATTTAGAAAAAAGGCAGTGGAACGAATTCGTGGTTTAGTTTCCTCTACCAAGACAATAATTGTTGTTTCTCATTCGTCTGCTTTGGTTTCTGAAATGGCAACCGAAGCTGTTTGGCTACATAGAGGAAAAGTCAGGATGCAAGGCGAAGTGGATACAGTCTCCGATGCTTACAAAGCCTTCTTAGACGAGTCAAGTGAAACAGCTCAACTTCAAAGCAACAAAGAAGAGTGATGGTTACCTTGAGGGCACATAACTGGCCTTTGGCAAGGCTCTGATATGTCAGAAAGACCCAAACCCCACCTTGTCTACATTGCTTTCTTTTTCCCACCTTCCAGAGCTTCGGGAGTTTATCGTGCCCTCGCAACCGCCAACGTTTTTCGCTCAAAGGGTTGGGAAGTTACCGTAATAACGAGCAATGAAGAATTCTACGTCAATGAAATAGGCACCTATGATGCCAGTTTATTGAAAAGCATTGATAAAGGAATTTCTGTGATCAGAGTACCATTTAGTTTCGGGTCAAACGCCGGTGAAAGAAGTAATAGTCGGTTAAAAAGCGTTTTCCTTCGCATTCAGCGCAAGGTTAAAGTAATTTTTGCTAAGTTACTCGGACGTTTTCTTTCGCCTGTGAAAGCAGATAATTATTACGAATGGGTTAATCCTGCTGTGTCGGCTCTTCTTGAAGTTAATGAAAATAAGCGGGTCTCTCACATTCTTGCAACCGGAAATCCGTTCTCAAGTTTTGAAGTCGCTTATCGATGTCACAAGGCAATTGAAGTGCCCTTCTCTATTGACTATCGCGACCCATGGACTCTAAACGTTTATTCTGGAGAGAAGTTGCCAGTAGATAAAAGGGTTGACGCATTAGAAAAACGTATCGTTGAATCAGCATCAAATATCTTCCACGTTAACGAAGCCATGTCTGAAAAGAATAAAACCATGTTCCCCAAAACGGTTTCTAATCAATTCGTCGTTCCTAACGGTTTTGATTTAGGTAGCATCGCGTCGCGCAGGCGAAATACCGATGATGGGGCTATCGTGTTCGGTATTCTTGGCACTTTGAATCCGCACTGGCCTATTAAGGAGATACTCCAAGCATGGAATAACATAGCGGTGGACCTTCCGCAGGGGAGTTGCATAAAATTAGGCGGTTATCTAGGTTATTTCGCTCACAGCGAAAAGCCTTTAAGTAAATTGCTACCAGCAGATAGTTCTAATTTCGAATACGTTGGTCCCATTGAAAAAGGAAATATTAAAGCCTTCTACGAATCACTTGATGCAATTATTATCCCTGCTTCAGGAGGTCCGATGGTTACTACCGGAAAAGTTTATGAGGTAGCTGCGCAACCGCATCCTATTTTGTGCATTCAGGGTGAAGGTGGTGGTGCGAGAATGGCGTTAGCAGGACGACCTCATGTGCACTCATGTGAAGCAATAATTGAATCTATTGAGGATGCGATGCATGGTACTGTTAATAGTCATTTTAATATGACACAAAACGATATTCTCGAGATGCAAAAATTTGCGGCTTCTTTCGAGAGGCAACTCTCTTTGGAGAAACTTTTCAACCATGTTCAGGCTTCGACTTAACATGATGATTCTGATGATTGATGAAGTGGATCTCTTAAATTTGCAGAAAGTAAGTTAGCTTCCGCATGAATATAAATATCGTCACACCGTGGTATCCGGAACCCGCGTTAGGAAGGCCCTACAGTGGCATTTTCGTGCAGAGACAAGTTGAAGCGCTACGTAAATCAGGCAGCACTGTTTCAGTTGAGGTCCCAAGTTTGAATACAGTGCCTGTTAAGCAAATCCCCGCAAATCTGATTGCTGAGTTTGAAAGGCAAGCAATGGAGTCTCCTGAGTCGCTATTTGTGCAGAGAGATGACTTTGTGAAAATCCCTGCGATTGTCGTAGAGAGACCAACAATGAAGCACCGAGCTTTAGCAATAGAACGATCCCTTCGCGTTAAACGAAGCGTCACTCAATCAAACTATGACATCGAACATGTACATGTTGCTCTTCCATCTGCGCGTGCCGTGCTCAATATGACATCAAACCCCGTCTTTATTACCGAGCACTCTTCTCAAGCCGCAAGAGATTGTAGCATCCCGGAAGTAGCAGAAGTCTATAAAGAGTCAATTCTAAAGGCGGAAGCCTTTATATGCGTTTCGGAGTTTCTTCAAAAACAAATTTCAGAGAGTTTGTCAATCAAGATTGCTTCCAATTGGAAGATTGTTCCGAATATTGTCGATGTAAACACGTTTAAGTTTGCAGAACGTGACACTCCAACCGGACACGCATGGATTTACGTTGGGGCTTTATACGAGAGTAAAGGCGTTGAGAAATTATTAAAGTCCTTTTACCACTTCAACAAGAATCACTCAGACAGCAATCTAACGTTGGTAGGTAACGGTCCGCTTAAAAGTTGGATTAAGCGGTATCTGAAAGCCAAGAATTTGCGTGACTCCGTTCGGATACTTAACCCAACAAATAGCGCAAAAATCTTAGAGTACTTGCGTAATGCAGATTTAATGGTGCACTTAAGCCCCTATGAAACATTCGGGTTAGTTTCCCTTGAAGCCATTGCGTCTGGTTTACCAGTCGTGTCACTTAAAAATGGTGGAGCTCAAGAAACTTGGGGTGACTTTCAGGGGATTTGTGGAGTTCAGCTGGAAAATGACTTATCACCTCAGGAAATCGCGGTATCAATACAAGACTGGTTGAGGTACAGACCAGAGTTAGACTTACATCAGGCATCGCAAATTATTGATGGAAAGTTTTCACCAAGTTCAATTTCCAATCAACTACTTCAAATGTATACGGAAGCAATATTATGAGACTCATAGTTATATCCCAACGGGACCGGGTTGGCGAGTTGGAACATATTTTGACGATGTTGGGAAAAGACAGAAACACAATCATAATTGTCTGTCCTAGTAGAAGACTGCTGGCTAAATGTGACTTAAGGGGTACTGAGATTTTTGAGTATCTAACTAATCAGCAATTTAATAGGATCCAATTAAAGAATTTTAGCAAAGAGTTGAGATTACGATTTGTACGAGCGCTCCGCAACGGTTCTTCTTTTGGTCTCATGACTGAGAAGGCAATCAAGTTCATGATTTCATTGGTCAGAGGGGATATTAAGACAGTTTCCCAGCAAAAGAGCAACACAATGTTGACTACAAGTAGCTGTAACTGGACACCTCCACACCATCACGAACTCGCCTTAACGTTGGAAAACGCTCTCAATAAAGCTGAAGTAGATTTGATTGAGTTCTTTGACGTCGCCGATCTTGAGATAATTTCAACACTCGGGAAAGAATCATCTATCCCAATCAGATTGAGGTAAGAGCGAAGAACGACCTAAGGGGCGTCGGGGAATCTCTCTCGTATCTTGATAGCAAGTTCATCTTCGAACTCTGGGGGGAAAACACTGTATGGGCGTTTTCGTTCACTAGGAACTGGTTCAAATGATTCAATGTCATTGTTTATAGCCATGTCCATCGTAGTTTTTATCATGGCAAGTTGAGCTTGGTAGAGTCTTACAGAAACATCAACGATCGTATCGTCTGGGTATTCGGGTAGATCTACTCGCTCAATTATTCGACCTGCGTCAACCTTTGAGTCAATGAAATGGCTCGTCACTCCGAGCGGAATATTGTCATAAATGCACCATTGTGGCGTATCGAGTCCTCGAGCTTCGGGAATTAACCCTGGATGGAAATTTACAATTCCTTTTGCAAAAGGTTGGATAACGGAACTCTTGAGTATTCGAGCTCCTGAAATTAAACCGACACTAGGACTTAAGGATTCTAAAACCTTTGGAAGTTCTGGGTCACCGTGGTCCATAACAAGATAATCAATACCCAAACTTGAACATATCTCTTGAGGATGCAATAACCCTATTGTCCTCAAAGAACTTCTTATCCGTTTCTTGGGAAGTCCTAAATCTTTAAAGTCTGCTGCTACTACAAGAGAAACCTCGTACCCATAGTGATTGCAATAGAACAAGAAATCCTGAGTCTTCTGATGGGGGAAATTATATGAGAACAAGATCATGTCTTAAATATCTTTCAGTAGTTGGCTAATGTTGTTGGCAGCGTCACCGTTACCGAATGGAGTTCCACGATTCGTATTAGGGGCTTGCCTTAGAATACTTTCGGCTATCTTGGAAGGCTCTGCCAGTCTATTCCATTCACCGGAAAGAGTCTCTGGCCATTCTGTTTCTGTACGCACCGTTGTGCATGGGGTCCCCAAATGGAAAGCTTCTTTCTGTAATCCACCTGAATCAGTTACTATGTGATCAGAACTGAGGGCTACTGTTATCAACTCTCGATAGCTTAGAGGGTCAACTGGGTTTAGATTTCCTTTAGCTAACGTGATACCGAACTCTTCACACTTTTTGACTAGTCGAGGGTGCGAGGGAATAAAGGTAGGTAATCTGAGGTTTTGTAGAGAAGATACGATTTCCTGCAAGCGATCTTTGTAATCAGTGTTTTCCTGTCTATGTATGGTTGCAAGGATATATTCTTCTGAGGGGTCTATGGACAAAGGGAGATTGTCTCCCTCTTTTTCTATTGAACTTTTTACCAAATTGAGAATATCAATCATGACATCTCCCACAAGATGCGATTTTGATCCAAGGTTCTCTTCCCGAAGAAACTCCATAGCTGCATGTGTGGGAGCAAGGAGTAAGTCTGAACAATGGTCAGTTAGGATTCGGTTATGTTCTTCCGGCATTTCTTTATTGTTTGAGCGCAACCCTGCTTCAATGTGAGCTAGCCGAAAAGGAAGTTTTGAACACGCAATAGCGCAAGCAAGTGTAGAGTTTGTATCTCCGTAAGCAAGCACCCAGTCAGGGTTGAGATCAATCAAACTTTCTTCCAAGCCAATCATAATACGCGCTGTTTGTGTGGCATGGGAGTGGGACCCTATGCCAAGGTTGATGTCAGGTTCGGGAATCCCGAATTCTTGAAAAAAAACATCAGATAATTTTGCATCATAATGTTGGCCGGTATGGATTATTCGGTGTTCAAATCCGTTAGTTATTAGGGATTTATGTACTGGTGCTAACTTTACGAATTGTGGTCTTGCACCTACTACGCTAACTACGGTTACCATGTCCTTCCATCTCCGAGGCGCTTGAGTGGAGTAGGGGAAACTTTCTCGGAGTCAATGATATTCCTACCATCGACTATCAGTTTAGCTCCAGGGAAAGATTCATAACTCAGCTCAGAGTATTGCTGATGGTCTGCTTGGATGATCGCAATATCACAGGACTCATAGGTTTCGTGGGGGACTAGGCCCAAAGATCGAATTTCCGATTCGGAATATAGGGGATCATGGACTTTGGCTTTGCCACCTCGGTTAGTTATCTCTTTAACAAGCGGAAATGCACCGGAGAATGCAGTTTCTTTTACTCCGCCTCTGTAGGAGACACCAAAGATAGCAACGGTTAGTCCTTTTAAAGAACCTATATAATTTTCGGCTAGATCTATGACTCTCTGCGGCATGGACTCGTTTATTTGTGTCGATACTTTAGGGATCTTGCTTGAAGTATCGGTATGCATATAGAACTTTGGATAGACAGGTATGCAATGTCCTCCGACTGCGACTCCCGGGCGGTGAATGTGACTAAAAGGTTGACTATTTGAAGCTTCGATTACAGAAAATACATCTAAACCTAAATCTTGGGCATGTAGTGCGAACTCATTCGCTAATGCGATGTTGACATTTCTGTATGTTGTCTCGGCTAATTTTGCCATTTCAGCTGCCTCGCTGCTGCCAAGGTTCCACACTCCGTTTGCTCTCTCAAGGTCAGGACGATCATCAAAATCGAGTATTCTTTCGTAGAATTCAACAGCTAAATCACTGGATTTTTCGTCTGTTCCACCAACCAATTTCGGATACTTTCTCAGGTCAGCGAATATGCGACCGCTGAAGACCCGCTCAGGGCTATGACAAAGGAAGAAGTCCTCCCCACATGTGAGATTCGAGATCTTTTCAAGTTCAGGTTTGAAACGATTTCTGGTGGTTCCTATCGGCAGGGTTGTCTCGTAACTTATAAGTGTCCCTGGTTGAAGACCTTTTGCAATTTCCGCTGTGGCAGAATCAATCATAGAAAAGTCGGGTATGCCGTCATTATCAACTATTACAGGAACGACAACAATAATCTCTTTGGATTTGGATACTGCCTCAACCGTGTTTGTGGTCGCAGTCAGTAGATTTTCGCTAATAGCGTGGTCGAGTTTTTCTTGGAGGTCTGTTTCTCCTGGGAAAGGTTCCATACCGTCGTTGACAAGATTGACAACATCTTGATTTATGTCAGCTCCGATGACGTGCTGCCCCTTTGAAGTTATTTGAAGTGCTAATGGAAGCCCTATCTTCCCGAGTGCAATTACCGCCGTTGTCATAAGAGGCTAACGTTTTCATTTTTGCCGGACTTGGATGACTTTAGGGCTGCTTCCGCGACGATAACAGCCTCTAACCCGTCACTCATTGGTACTATTTCGCCATCTTCGCCAAGAATCGTTTTGACGAATCCCTCGAATTCTGTTCGTAAAGGCTCGGGTTTGTCTATTGCGTAGCGAATCACATCACCTTCTGACATTCCCCGAAACTGAGATATACCTTCCCATGGTTGACTTGATTCGCCGTTTTTGAAGAAAGTTAGGTCAGCGAGCAAAGTATCTGCTGATAGGCAACCAAATTCACCAGTTACTGAGACGAGTCTCTCTTTCACAGGTGATAACCAATTGACAAGATGGTTTGTGAGAATGTGATTGTTTAATTTGCCGGTGATAATGACTAGGTCTTCGTTTTCTCTACCTGTCTTGAACGATGAATGGGCAAAGACCTGACCGTATGGTGCCCCACCTACCCAAGATGTTAGGTCAAGGTCATGTGTGGCTAGATCCTTGATGACTCCTACGTCTTTAATTCGGTTGGGGAATGGGCCTGCTCTTCGTGTCGCAATCTGGTAAATATTTCCAATTTGTCCATCTGCTACTCTTCTTCTTAGCTCTCGTATTGCTGGGTTAAAGCGTTCAATATGGCCCACGGCACCTACTAAGCCTGCAGCGGAGAATGCTTCTGCCACATTTCTTGCAGAGGTTGTGTTGGCAGCCAAAGGTTTCTCAACCAGTGTGTGAATTCCAGCGTCGCATAGTTGCATGGCGACCTGTTCATGCTCGCTTGTCGGACATGCAACCACAGCAAGGTCTATTCCTATCTCTATCAATTCCGGAACTGATTCAACAAGAAGAGAGTGGTCGATGTTACCGGCTGGGTCGCCAATAGGGTCTGCTATTCCAACTAATGTCACCTGATCGGTTGAAGACATCACCCGTGCATGGTTTCTTCCCATCATTCCAAGCCCGATTAGCCCGGCTCTCAATACCATTCGTTCATTACCTCAACAATCCTGTTTAATTCTTCCGACGTGAGAAGAGGGTGAACGGGAATCGATAATGCTTGCTTAGCAGCTGCTTTGGTATTAGGAAGGTCAATCTGTTTACCGAAAGAAGGGAGCTCATGAACAGGTATTGGGTAATACACTCCATTGCCGATCTCTGCTTGGTTCAGGTACTCTGAGAGGTCGTCTCTCCTATCCGTTGTGATGGTGTATTGATGATAAACATGCTCTGCGTCACTGCTCGCTGTTGGGACAGTAACTGTTGACAAGTTCTCACTAAGGAACTTGGCGTTTTTCTGCCTTTGGGTGGTTCGCTCGCGCAATTTCTTAAGTTGCACACGCCCTATAGCTGCATGGATATCCGTCATACGATTATTAAACCCAACCACTTCATTTTGGTATCTGATCTCCATACCTTGATTCCTCAGCAACTTAGCTTTTCTTGCTATCTCATCATCTGAGGTAACGATCATACCGCCTTCTCCGCTAGTCATGTTTTTTGTTGGGTAGAACGAGAATGCTGCTGTACCGAAGGTTCCAACGGGTTGAGACTTGTAGGTAGCTAAGTGGGCTTGAGCAGCGTCTTCAAGCAATGTTAGGCCTTTGCGCGAACATATTTCGGTAAGAGGGTCCATGTTTGATGGGTGACCGTATAGGTGTACAGGCATTATGGCAGAAGTGTTTTCAGTAATGGCTGCTTCTGCAGCTTTTGGATCCATTGTGAATGTCTCAATATCAATATCAACGAATACTGGTGTTGCTCCACAAAGAGCTACAGCGTTAGCTGTTGCAGCGAATGTGAAAGAAGGAATGATTACTTCGTCGCCACATTCAATACCTGACGCAAGCAAACCGAGATGTAAAGCTGAGGTGCCTGAGTTCACGGCTATGCAGTGGTGACCCTCCATAAATAGAGAGAATTCATCTTCAAAGGCAGCTACCTCGGGCCCTTGAGCGATCATTCCGCTGTCCAATACTCGCATAACAGCTTGCTTTTCTTCTTCGCTAATAACGGGTTTTGAGAGACTGATCACCTTATTAATCTACCCCTAGATTGAGTCGTAAACCGCATCTCAAAGAGAAACTATGAAAGCAGAAATTCTTTTACGTTATGACCTTTACTTATAGATTGTTAATGCATGTATCCTTTAAAAAGTTAGAAGAGAGGGATGTTCTATGGAATTAGGTCTTAAAGGCAAACGAGTAATTATTCCAGCTTCGACGAAAGGTATTTTGCGCCGAGTTGTTGATCAGCTGATTGATGAAGGTAGCGACGTGGCAATATGCTCACGGTCCGAAGATACAGTTGCACGGACACTACGTGAATTATCTGGTGGCAAGGGAAGTGCCATCGGTCGAGCTTGCGATGTGAACGATAAAAGCGATTACGAAGCTTGGCTGGAGGAGATGGTTGAGCAATTAGGCGGTGTAGATATTTTTATTCCCGGCGTAAGCGCAGGTGGTGGTGCTGACAGCGAACGTAATTGGTGGAAGAGCTTTGAAGTAGATGTTCTGTCGACGGTTCGCGGTTGTGAAGTGGTTATTCCGCACATGCGCGAATCTGGGGGAGGAGCAATTACATTTATTACTACGACTGCTTCAGTTGAAACTTTCGGTGGGCCTCAAGCATATAACGCTATGAAGGGTTCTTTGTTGGTATATGCCAAACAACTTTCCCAAGAGGTCGGAAGAGATGGAATACGTGTGAATTGTGTATCACCTGGCCCGATTTATTTTGAGGGTGGCGTTTGGCAGATGTTGAAAGATACTATGGCCAAATGGTTTGCAAAGGTTGAAAAAGATCACCCTTCTGGTCGGCTAGGAACACCTGAAGAGGTATCAAATTGTGTGCTTTTTCTCTCGAGCCCAGCGGCAAGTTGGGTTTCTGGTACGAACTTAATAGTGGACGGTGGGTTCACAAAACGAGTTCAATTTTAGTAGGTCACTATGGAAGTTATACGAAAGAATAAAATCGTTCGAAGTAATCCTAAGAAAAACCCCAATGGAACGCCACTTGAGAAGACACCAGAAATTGATTTGGGAACTCAGATTATTCCCAAAGACCGCTACATAAGTAACGAGTTCATGGAAAAGGAATGGGAAAAGATCTGGACTAAAGTGTGGCTATTGGGCTGTCGCGAAGACCAAATTCCCGACCCAGGAGACTTTATTTGTACCAATATCGGTTCAGAGTCAGTGATAATAGTTCGTCAACATGATGGCGGACTCAAGGCATTTCATAATGTTTGCATGCATCGCGGAAATCGACTCGCAGATGAAGGTTTAGGTCATGCTGACCCCTTTGTTTGCGGGTATCACGGTTGGAAATATGGTTCCGATGGGACTTTCGTTGAAATTCCTGATCTAGAAACATTTCCGCAGGGGAAGCCTCCTTGTAGCGGCTTATCAGAGTTGCCTTGCGATACGTGGGCATCATTTGTATGGTTTAGTCTCAATGCCCAGGTAGAGCCATTGGAGGAATATTTAGGAGAGCTTATCGGCCACTTTGAGCCTTACCACTTTGAGCGGATGGCTATGACTCGTTGGGTCACAGCCGAATGGAATTGCAATTGGAAGGCTTCTGTGGATGCTTTCGCTGAGTCTTATCATACAGCTCAGACACATCCGCAACTTCTTTGGTATCTGGAGGACCTTGACCTCCAGATTGATTTGTACGAGAAGCATAGTCGCTACCTTGTTCCATTTGGTCTTTTGAGTCCCCGAGTCGATTCGGTAGGAGAGATACCCCCACCATTGAAAGCTATGTTGCGAGGGGCTGGAATGGACCCAGCTTCATATGAAGGGTCAATGAATGATATTCGTGTTGCAGTGCAGCAATATAAACGTGCCACGCAGGAGGAACAAGGCAAAGACTTTTCAGAGTTGCATGATGAGCAACTGACGGATGATTATAACTATTTGGTATTCCCTAATGTGACGACAAATACGCATTCTGATGACCTCATGCTTTTCAGGCATCGTCCCCATCCAGATGACCCTAATAAAATGTTCTTTGATGTGTGGATGTTTGAGTTAATCCCTGAAGGAGAGGAATGGCCACCGTTACCGAAACATGATTTCCGGCCTGCGGGAAGTACTCGTTCTTTGGGGATGGTGATTGACCAGGACGCATCAAATTTAGCTACTGTTCAAGAGGGAATGAATAGTGCTGGGTTCCCAGGTTTGTGGCTATCTGACCAGGAGCTAAGGCTCAGACATTTTCACAAAACTATTTCTGACTATCTAGAGATGTAGTGAAGGTTAGTAGGGTAGATGAGAGGTAAGATAGTAAAAATCAAACTGTCAGGAAGCTTTTAATGAGTAACAATCGTGAAGTTGTAATTGTTGATGCAGTCCGTTCAGCTACCGCCAAGCCCAATAGCAGGCTCTCACGATTCCATGTCACTGATCTTCTCGGTGATGTGTTGCACTCATTATTTGAGAGAAACAAAGTTGACCCTAGTGCGGTTGATCACGTTGCAGGTGGTTGTATCGCTCAAGTTGGTGAGCAGGCGAATAATGTCACACGTACAGCATGGCTTGCGGCTGGGCTCCCTTTGCACGTTGGGGCCTCAACTACATCCACGCAATGTGGATCTGGTCAACATGCGAATACGTGGGCTCACTCTCTCATCGGGGCTGGAATGGCCGACATTGTTGTGGTTTGCGGAGTTGAATCCATGTCGCATGTTCCGATGGCATCACAAATACCTAGAGATGCTGATGGGAAAGCTTACTTAGGTGACCGATATACGGACAGGTATAAAGAGATGTATGACCCTACAAACCAACTTGAGGGAGCTGAGCGAATTGCGTCAAAATGGAATTTGACTCGTGAGGAGTTAGATCATTTTGGTGTGCGTTCTCAAAATCGAGCAGCCATTGCATGGGATGAGGGGCGATTTGAAGGCCAAATCATTCCATTTGATGTGCATGGTGACGGTTCAGATATGCATGTGCGTGATGAGGGGCTTCGGGAGACAACCTATGAGGGTTTAGCGAAACTTAAACCCATTGCAGGGGTTGGCTATTTTTCGGAACCTGCAAAATATCACACTGCCGGTACTGCATCTCAGCTTGCCGATGCTTCTTCAGCGCTACTTGTGATGAGTAGAGATAAAGCTGATGAATTAGGGTTAACGCCTATGGCAAGAGTGATTAGTTCCTGTCTCGTAGGGAGTGACCCTGCGTTGATGCTGACAGGGCCAATCCCAGCGACCCGAAAGCTGCTGTCTGATACGGGCTTATCAACTGATGATATTGATATCTTCGAGATTAATGAAGCCTTTGCTGCAGTTGTGCTTGCTTGGGCAAAAGAGATGAAGCTTGAAGTAGACGATCGAGTTAATCCTAATGGTGGGGCAATTGCGATAGGTCATGCATTGGGGTCAACTGGGCCTCTCCTAATCACGAAAACTGTGCATGAACTTCAACGTTCAGGTGGAAAGTTTGGCCTAATAAGCATGTGTTGCGGTGGGGGATTGGGCACCGGAACGATTATTGAAAGTCTTTAGTATTTGAATCGGTCTTTTGAATTAGGTTATTGAGCATACGGGAAAAGATGATTACATGCGCTGGGAGAAGCGCATACCAATAGGCTCTGCCAAGGACCCCTTTCGGCACAAATAGGGCCTGTTGAGTCACTAATGAATCACCGTTGTCTAACCGTTTAACATTCCATTCAAGCCATGCATGACCAGGAACTTTCATTTCGGCTAATAGCTGTAGCCGGTTCTCATTTATTGAGGTGACTTTAAAGAAATCGACTGTGTCGCCGACTCGTAAATCTGTTGGATGTCGTCTTCCTCGCCGAAGCCCTACGCCACCTAACAGTTTGTCAACAAAGCCGCGTATTGCCCATAGCCAATTGAATGCAAACCATCCGTTATTGCCACCTACAGAACAGATCGTTTTCATTAAAGATTCTTCGGATTTTTGTGTTATCGATTCTCTTCTATCAACCAGTATCTTTCCGCCTGACCAAACAGGGTCTGAAGATTCAGGGATGGCTGGGTCTTTGAAACTACTGGTATCAGACCATCGAGTGGGTATCTCTAACTCTTTAATTCTTGCGAGAGCTTTCCCGATAGCTGCCTCAAGGCTATCCCGATTTGAAAGCGAGCTGGTTTCTGTATTTTTGTATTGTACTACGACATCTGTGGTCAATGAGTCAATCAGAGCTCGAGCTAGCGTAAAGGGAAGTGGACTAACCAAGTTGACCCAATGTGAGGAGAGACGTGGCGTGAGGACTGGAACGGGGAGAATTACCCTTCTTCGAAGGCCAGCAACTTTGGTGTAGGCGTGCATCATTTCTCGGTAAGTGACCACCTCTGGTCCTCCTATCTCAAGGATGTTGCTTTGAGGTGAGTCGCTGTCAAGAACGTAGAGAAGATTCTCCAAGACATCCCCGATTGATATTGGTTGACATTTTGTCTTCGTGACCCAGCGTGGTACCACCATGACAGGAAGAACTTCGACGAGAGATCGAAGCATTTCGAATGACGCGCTACCGGATCCGATAATCACAGCTGCTCGTAACTCAGTAACTGGGGTAGGTCCTGCAGCAAGTATCTTTCCAACATTTTGTCGGCTTTGCAGGTGCAGAGACTTGGCTAAGTTGTCTTCTCCAAGTCCACCGAGATAAACAACTTGTTTGAGTTCACTTTGGTGGGCGGCTTTTGCGAAAACGCTAGCCATGTTCTCCTCAGCCTCTGCGAAATTTCGCTGAGCTGTCATCGAATGAACAAGATAAAAGGCGCGATCGGCATCTGCTAGAGCAGTCAATGTTTGTTCTTTATTTTGTAGATCAGCCTCAACAATTTCCACTTGACCTGACCATGAGCGGTTAGCCAGTGATTCTCTAGATCTTGTAACGCATCGGACGCGATAGCCGGATTCTAGTAACCGAGGAACAAGTCGACCGCCAACGTAACCAGTTGAACCCGTAACCGCTATTAGTTCATCTCTGAGCATAGATTTATCCTAATCGGTATTAGGACTTACCAATCATTCGGAGAGCTTCCATTCGAGATGACATATCTTCGCGAAACACTCCATGGACTGCGCTCGTCACTGTGCTCGAGCCGGGCTTTTGTACACCTCGCATGGACATGCACAAATGCTCTGCCTCCACAACAACAATCACGCCCCGAGGTTCTAAAATTCTTTGAAGTGAATCGGCAACTTCGGTTGTTAAACGCTCTTGAACTTGAGGTCGTTTAGCATAGCCATCAACAATGCGAGCGAGTTTGGAGAGGCCTGTGATCCTGCCATTTGAACTTGGTATGTATCCTACGTGCGCTTCTCCTATGAACGGAAGAAGGTGGTGTTCACATAATGAATATACAGGAATACTTTTGACAAGAATCAACTCATCGTGGTCATGCCCAACGTCAAATGTCTTTTCTAAGTGATGCGACGGATCTTCTAACAAGCCGCTGCACACTTCGGCATACATGCGGGCGACACGTGCGGGGGTATCAAGGAGGCCATCGCGTTCGGGATCTTCGCCGATAGCGTACAGGATTTCAGTAACTGCTCGTTCTATGCGTTCGTGATCAACCATGTTCATTGGGGATAGGGGGATGATTCTATCAAAGCATCTTCTATGCTTCTGTGCCAAACAGCTAAGGATTGAGTATATATAGTCAAAGATAGGATAAACAGCGCAGAATGATTAGATATGAAAGTCAGACACTTAACAGATGCTCAATTTGGAAGCATTATCACAGAGATTGATTTAGAAAATCTGACTAATGAACAGTCTGAAAGCATCCTATCCCTGTGGAATGATCGGGCACTGCTGATATTCCCCGAAGCTCATCTATCAAAACAAGGTCAAGATGACTTTGCTTTGATGTTCGGGGAACTTGAATTTCCTCGAACAGCGATAAGTAACGTAGGCAAAAATGGCTTCATTCATAAAGAGCCAGATGATGATGTCGTGAAGGTTATCCGAGGTAATGAAGGCTGGCATCACGACAGTACCTACATGCCTGTTCAGGCTCTTGGAGCTGTGTTTAGCGCGGATATTGTCCCTGATGAAGGTGGTCTGACAGGGTGGGCAGATATGCGAGCTGCCTATGAAGCATTGGATATTGGAATGCAAGAAAAGGTTCAAACCCTGTCTGCGTATCACTCGTATTATTACAGCCAGGGTCGTGATGGTTATTTGCCCAATGAGCGAAATGATGATGGCACCTATAATGCATATGGTTTTCATGATGGGGAGGCATGTCTTCGCCCACTGGTTAAAATTCATCCAGTTACGAAACGTCCAAATTTGCTGATAGGGCG
>CEVH01191720.1_pt1 | contig 18812 bp, 13 predicted proteins | sample 356521 | NCBI WGS metagenome assembly CEVH01 (sample SAMEA2623446, study PRJEB7988) | marine metagenome | isolation source: saline water (ENVO:00002010), including
ATATCTTTTTTGCTTATATCTTTAATATATTTTTTAATATCTTTATAACTAGCTATGTCAGACAAATCTTTTACAATGAAATCTTCTGCTTTAGACACTACATCTTTAATTGCAAGTGATCTAGACACATCGTCTTTATCAGCATTAGGATAATTCTTAGCTATTCTAGAGTTAGTAAATAATTTTTTATTATTTTTTATTCTAGATAATTGTAATGCTGTAGAATAATTATGCAACTCATTACCATAGACAAACTTAACAATATCGCTTTCTGGTACTTTAGCACTGCCTCTGCCTAATGCTTCTGTTATAATATTTAACTCTGAGGTATTAGCATTATGTTCTTTATATAGTTCTTGTATTCTTTTATAGGATATTCTTCTTATAACACTATCGTTCCAATCAAACTTTCTTAGTTCATATCCTATTCTAGGTAAAAATGTGTTTCTATTATTAGAATAATAAAAACCAGACTTAGGTCTATCAACACTATTTAACTTGCCCATTATTTCCCACATTGTGTGATGATTGCCAGTAGTAAAATTTTTACCATACAATGCATTATTTACTTCCATAGCAACTTTAACAGGACTTTGTATATTTAAATTTAATTTATCTGCATCAGTTATTTTTGCTTTTTTATCTACAACCATCTTACCGTCTTTATTTTTTTTCAATACTTGATAGGTAAATAAGTTATCTGCTTGCAGTTTTAATAGTTTAGATGATGTCCAATTTAATCCAGCTTCATTCATAGGGTCAGATGATAAACCTATAGACGCTCTTGTTCTTCCACGAAAAGCTTCTAAATTTAAATTATCTGTTTTAGGTATAATCCTTATAGTCCTAGTGCCTTTACCAACCTTCCTAGTGTAATCAAAGTAACCTTCATTAGAGTTTCTAATTGCTGCATAAGCTGCTCTTAAGTACGCACTCTGCGTTACAGCTCCACCAAGTCTAGCTCGTCCTTGTGCTGCGGCTTCTGATATATCTCTCCTAACATTAGGAGAATATTGCAATCCTGGATTTTTAGTTCTGTCTTGTATAATATCTTTGTATATTCCATTTTCACTAGTCTCAGTAAAAGCTAACTGATCAGAATATGTTTGGTTTTTAGTAGTAGGGTCAATAGCTAACTTGGCATCTTGTTCAACACCATTTTTAACGTATTCATTTTTAGACCATCTATACATGTTTTTCCAATCTGATTTAAAACCAGCCCCAGAACCATCTGGATTTTTACCTCCAAAAAATACAAATGCTTTATCACCATCAAGGTCTGCACCTCCTAATGCTTCCATACTTCTACCGTGTAACAATACTCCATAATCATTAGTATTTGTGAACCCTTTAAATTTTAATACTTGTGCACCAGACATAGAGTCCATAGGTACACGAACAACTAATGCTTCTAATAATTCTTTTGCTTCAGGATTATCTTTATGTTTACCCCATAAATCGCCTAGTCTAATATTTTTACCCTTTATGCTTTTTATACCACTAATATTAATATTCATATCTTTGAATTGATTACCTAAATAAAATACATCGTCTCTAACTTCTAAGTCTTTAGTAATCATATCTCTAGACATACCTATTTCATAAGGTCTCATCCTAGCTGCAGCACTATTTTCAACTGTTGGTCTAGTTATTCTATCAATAAAATAATTACGCATAACAGCCATTCTATAATCACGTGGATATTTATGCAAAAACCCTGCTAAACTATTATCAACTAGACTAAGTATACGTTCATTGACGCTTCTATAGTCACCTGAGTTAGTTCTTTGTATCTCTAAATCTCTAGACGTTAACTCTCCCTCTGCATACATTTCATTTACAATATCATCGTTTAGTCTATGTATTTTTCTGTAAGCTTCATTAGCAAACTTTTCATTCCCTGGCATTTTAATAGCATCTAATAAATTTTTTAATCCTATCTTATCTATATTTTTTATAAGCTCAGGAACAAGTGCTTCATTTTTAACAGGATCATTCATTAAGATATCTATCTTATCATTAAATTCTTTTTTTCCGTTTACTTCCTGTGTAATTAAGTCATTGTACATGTCATCAAATATTCTTTGCATCTCTATTTGATATTGTTTTTGTTCTCTAAAAGGAGTGTCTTTTGAATTAAAGAATGCATAAGGACTGTAGTTTGTCCATAATTGTTTAGGTATTTTTTTAGGTTCTACAAACTTACTACTAGTTGTTTCTGATAAAATAACTTTTATGTCCTGTATAGGTATATAAAATTTCTTAGCATTCTTTATAGAAGGTTGATTATTTTCATATGTATACTCACCCATATGTTTTATTCTTTCACCCATAGCTTTTGCTGCAGATTTAGGAACAATAAATTGTATCTTTTTTCTAGTCATATAAGCTTCTAGCTTAGGGCTAGCTGGGAATATCATATACTTGCCTAATAAACCTCCGTCAGTGCTGTTTCTTGACAAGAAAAATGATTTATTGACTCCACCTTCCTCTGGTATACCTGCTTGCCTATTTAAGGCTTTTATAACGTATTCTGGTGCTATTATAGCTCCATCAGTAGATGGAACTGTTAAACTATTAGGAGTTTTACCTACTACTATATCTTTAATTAATTCTCGACCTATACCATCTTTAACTAAATAAAATGAAAAAGTGTCTGCTGGTTGCTTTTTTTCGAATAATTCTTCTAAAGTTTGTTTTGAAAACTTTTCAATAAACTTCTTAGTTTGCAAAGGATCAGCAGAATAACCGTTAGTGAGTAATATTTGAGCACGTTTATTAAAGTCTTTAGCTGTGTTAATATATCCTGTACCAAGTACTTTATCAAGATTTTGTATAACTCCTTTATTGTCTATTGATGTTTGGAATCCATTTATTCTAATATCATATAATATATTAGACAAGTAACTTCTGTTGTATATTTCAATAGCTTCTTCTTTTGACATTCTATATTCTTTTTTAAGAGCTGGGTCAGTATACTTTGCTACAAAAGCTTCTCTATCTTCTTTGACTCTTGTTCTAAAAAGTCGTTTATCTTTTAATTCTACAGCTTCACTTCTTATAATAGTGCTAAGTGATTTATTAAATGCGTTGTTTATATCTTCAGTTTTTTTAGGAGTCAAAGGATGCATCTTAACAAAATATAAATTTTCAGAATCTCCTTTGCCGCTATAATAATAAAAATCTTTTTTATATCTTTCTTTTAAAGCATTTGATAGTTCACCAGTGACCCTTTGTTGTGCTTTAGTAACTGCTTCTGGATATTTCATACCAGCAAAATCTTGATACATTCTTTCTAGGTATCTTTGATATTCAGGTATTGTAAGCTCTCTAAGACCTGTTCTAGTCTTATATATAACATTATCTAAAACAGCGTAAGATGTACCTGGTTTTTCACCTTGGTAATCTTTATTATATATAGTTTCCATAATCTTAGGTTCATGAACAAGATGTTTTCTGTTGCCAGCTCTTGACATAGTTGCCATGGATTTATCCCAGGCAAGTTCTTCTATCTTACCATTAACTAATGACAATCTTCTTACAGGCATTTCACGTAATTTTCTATGACCTAAATTTATCCAAAACCTTTCACCAGCTCCTCCTTCTAATGTTTCAGCTATTCTTTCACCGTATTTACTATTAACAAACTCAATCATTTCATTAGCAGGATTTACTTTAGTCTCCATGTTTTTATTAACTAGTTCATTCCATTTAGTATCTATTTCAGATGCTATCTTTATATTTTCATTTATATCTTTAGTTGTAATAAAATCATCAACAAACTCTTTAGCATTCCTTGTTAATTTTTCAGGCACAATCTGAGGGTCAACATCTTCACGAAGCTTGTTTATCTCTACTAATTCTTCACCTGCAAAACCTCTGTTTAGTCCTTTTTGTGCATCAAGTTCTTGTATATCTGCTTTTCTTTTAATGTTAAAGTTTTCTATCTCTTGTTGTTTTCTATTAAGTTCTGGTACTTGTCCAGCTTCTGCTACTTCGTATTGAAAAGCAGGATCATCAGGAGACATTTCTTCTTTAACTTTTTTAACAATTAAGTCTTGAGTTTCCTTGCTATAGTTTTTAAAGCCAGGAACTAGTTCAGGGTCTGAGACTCCTAGCTTACCCGTAACAGGGTCTGTAGTTTGTCTCATTTTTGCAATGTGCAATTTACTTTGCCTAGCAGATATAGGAGATTCATTTGCTCCAAAATAGGCACCTAAGACATAATTATATACTTGTTGAGGGGTTGTATCACCTCTAACAGAAGAAGGCAATCCTTGAAATAAAGAACCTGCTAAACCTCTAATTGTTTTATCTGCTGTTTCATTACCTGTTTTAACAGCGTTACCAAGCGTTCTAAATGCTCCTCCTGCACCAGCACCAAAGATAAGGCCTTCTAACATTTGGTCTACTCCACCTTTCCAAGAACTTACTGCACTAGCTACACCTAAATGGAATGCTCCTCCAACTACATCTTGAGTAGTATCTTTTTGTAAAAATCTAAGTGCAGCACTCTTAGAAGCTTCTCTTCCTTCTATAGCTTTTTCAAAAATAGGTCTTACTGTTTTAGCTGCTCTTTTTTGTGCCCCTGTAGCAAGTTGCATTGGAAGAGACTGACCTTTTAATGCTTTTAAAGTTTCAGCTAACCTATTTAAGCCTAGCCTTTTCATACCTATTGTAGGCACATAACCTACAAAACCAGCTAGGTGTCCAAGGTTTCTAGCTATTGCTTCTACATCATTTTCAGGTTGTGGTCCACCACCACCAAACGTAGTAAAGCCTTCTACGAAACCAGCTCCTGCTTGGCCTACAGCACTACGAGCTTGTTTTAAAAAAGTTTTATTAGATTTTGAAAATGGAAGTTTGTAGTACTCAGCGTGTTGTTCTATAGCTTGTACTGTATTTTCGTCGAATTTATCAGGTTGCTGGTCATATAATCTTTTATAATTAGATACTTGACTAGCTGTTAGCTTTGGTCTGAATCCAGGAGGTACAGCCACACTTTATTCCCCTCTAAATTTATCATATAAATAAGAAGCACCACTACCTACTAATAATGCAGTACCAAGGTAAGGTCCACCAATTGCAACTCCTAGTGCTCTACCTAACAATCCTGGACTTATAGCTCTTATTGCAGCATTAGTAGCTACATTTCCTGCACGTGTTTTAAGAGCTTGGTTTATTACTTTATTCCTCATTGTTCCTAAAGCTTTTCTATTAGCTGTCATTTTTGATAAAGTTTTTTTAGCATCAGCTTTAGCTTTTTCTCTTGCAATCTTATTTAAGTCTTGAATACCTTTATCTTTAGTAGGGCCAATGTTTTTATTTCTAGGCATATCTTTAGGCATTATATCGTCTATAGTAATTTTAGACAATCTATTATTTTTAAATTTTAAACCTAAATCTTCTAAAGAATCTGCAACTCTAGATGCGTTAGGGGTTCTTAACAAACTAGACAAGCCATATGTTGCAGCACCAGCTCCAATACCAACTGCTGTAGAACTAGGGCCTCCTGGTCCTGCAGGCATTAATTGTTGAGTAGATATATAATAATCTAACAATGCTGGATTGTTTTTTTCTAAACTTTTAGCAATATCTTTATCGCTAGTAGTCATTCTAGCTTGAGCTAAGTTTTGATCTAACTGTAAACTATTCGCTTGTGTCATCTGTTGATAATCATTGTTTATTTTTTCTAAATCAAGCGGAGTACCTTCAGGAAACATACTTTTTACATTTTCATAATAAGTATTTAAATCTGGAGGTAGTTTTATATTACCAAGATTTGTTTGACTAAGATTACCTTCGTCATCTAACATTCTAGGTAACGGTTTCATAAAAGACATAAGATTGTCATTGTATGCGACATTAGACATATCTTGTTGTTGTTGTCTTATTTGAGCTTGGTTAGGTAAACCAGATATTAATGCGTAAGTAAGTGCGTTCATTTTAGACGTGTGTTATATCTTTTGCCTTTGTAATTAAATTCTTTTTTACCAGCTTTTCTTGCTGCTGCAAATGCAGATTTAAAACTAGACTTAGGTTTTAATTCTTTAATACCATCTTTAGTAGGTCCAATATTAGGTCTAGTAGGCGTTTGTTTTTTACCAAATATACTTTGTCTTATATTTCCTTCACTACCAAATCTTTGATTAATATTTTCACCAAGCAAGTTAGGGCTACTAGCTCCAAATAAAAATGCATTTAATAAATTACCACCAAATCTACCAGCACCTTGAGCTCCTTTTACAGCTCCTCTACCTGCAGCTCTTACACCTCTACCTAATGTATCTGCTGCATCCATAGCTTTTTCATTAGCACTAGCTTTAAATCTATCCATTAATGGCACTTCATTAGGAGTAACTCTAAGTCTTGCAAATGGGTCTACTGAAGCCATTACAGGAGAAGGAAATGTAGGTTCAGGCGTAGATGTGCCCCTTAAAGACATATTTGGATAATTAGGTCTATTTCTAATTTCATTTTCTAAAAGTTTTGTTCTACCATATAACATTGCATCGTCTAAAAATTCACCACCTCTTTGACGTAACATAGCTCCTATTGGACCTAGTGCTCTTCCAACGTCTCCACTAAATATTTTAGCTCTATCAAAAAGCATTTGCGACCTACTTGGTAATTCTGTTCCAGGCATATAGTCAGGACCTTGAATATCACCTATCATTTCTGGTTCCATTTGCGATATAGGATTGTTAGTTGGAAACATAACATCTGGTCTGCCAGGATTTTGCATTGGTCCTCTTATAGTAGCCATTCCATCCACTCCTCTATCCATCATTACATTTTGCAATGGACTCATACCCATCATTCCTTCAGGAAGAAAAGGACCTTGTATTTCTTCATTTCCTATAAATCTAAATCTATTTTGTGCCATAATATTAACCTCTTAAAGATGGAAAAACTTGTCCTAACATTCCCCCTATACCATCTTGACCTATTGTGTTTCTAAATATATTTTTACCAAAAGCTCCTAACGCATTAGGATCATCTGCAGCTAATACGCCTATACTACCAAGTGCATCTCCTAAAGCTTGGCTTCCTGCAGCTTGATTTATACCGCCTCTATTGAATAACATTTGTGACCTAGCAGCTTGATTACCTGCCATTTGATTAGCTATATTGCTATCTATACCCATTTGTAATTGTGCTTGATTACCTAAGTTTTGTTGATAAGCACCATATAGTTGTCCAGCAGCATTGTTTTGTAGTCTAGCTCTTAATGCATTCCCTTGACTTCCACCTATTCCCATCATCATAGAATCTTGTACTGCTTGATTACCTTGCATTGACGCTAAATCCATTACAGGAGACATAGCATTTGTATAACTCATCTGGTCAACTATACCTTGAGTTCCGCTAAATCTATTTCTTAACTGTTGTTCAGAAGGCATTTGCATAGCTTGATTTAACTGTCTATCACCTTTTCTGCCAGTTAAAAATCCACCAATACCTCTAATAAATTGCTGCCCCATTGGACTTGCTGCTGCCGATAGAAGTCCCGTTAACATTAGTTATCTCCTGAATAAAATTTATTACCTTGCAATTTACACATAATTATATCCTCTACAAACAGTTTTATTGGAAAATATCCCACGATGTTATAATACCACCTTTTATTGTTACTGTATGGTTATTACTACCAATACTAAAACTTTTAACTGCAGTTAATCCATTTGTTCCTGCAGCATTATAAGTAGTAGCATATACTTTTTCCCATCGTTTACTACTACTACCTAGTTCTTGTGTATTATTTGTGCCTGGCAATACATCACCATCTGACTCTATTAATATTCTTTCCGTGGCTACACTATAATCTACAGAACTAGATGTTGTCCTTACACTTATACCGCCTGAACTAGTAGCAGAATTAGCTATAATAAGCTGATTACTATTCATATATACAGCAGACTGATCTTCGTTACCATCTTGTGAAAAAATTAAATATGGATTATGATTTTCATTACTATTAGAACTATCTGCTTCTATTCTAATTTTACCATCACTATTACCTGTTTTATTTACAATCAATGTACCGCCAGTATAAGTTAAATCAGCTTCTACATCTAGCTGTACACCAGAGTTATATGTCATAATACCATTTGCTGTACTACCACTAATAGTAGCTTTGGTAGCTAATGAGTTATTTATTGTAGTAATCTGTGAAGAAGTAGCATATGCACTAGAATCAGTATATGCAGCACTACCAAGACCTAATGTTGTTTTTAATGCATTAATACTAGTTACACCAGTACCGCCATTACTAGCAGGTAGTGTCCCCGTAACACCACTTGCTAGATTTATTGTACCCGTACCACCTGCTATTTCTAAGTAGCCATCGTTATGTACTGTAGTAGTAACTGTACCAGTACCTTTTATATTTCTTATTTTACCTACGTTATTATCATTGCCATTAGATACTATAGATACTGTCCCTGTACCACCAGTAAGACTTAGTATACTATCTAGTTTGCCATTCCATGTACTAGCAGATGATATATAACTATCAGATAAACTACCAGTAACATCTGTATTCAAGTTTATTTGATTTCTTGTTATTGTTTGACCACTTATTGTTATGTAGTCGTAACTGCCTGATAATGAGACATTTGTAGAGTTATCTGTACCTGCTGCATCTACACCCAATGCAGTTCTAGCATCAGAAGCACTGCTTGCTCCTGTCCCTCCATTTTGAATTGATAAGCTTACTCCACTCCAATTAGCATTACTTACAGTTGTAGAAGCTGCTGCTATTTCTATATAAGTATCTGCTTGTCCACCACCATTATTTTTTGTTAAAGTGATATTGCTACCAGCTTTTAACATATAAAAGTTTAAGTTTTTAGTAGATAGATTTTTAAATACACCTTTTTTGTCTGTAGTATCGCTAAGTGTGTTTGCTCCTCCAGTAACAGCATCAGTAAAACTAATTACCCCTGTGCTATTGTTATAACTAATATCATTTTGTCCACTAATAGCCTGCCTTACTCTAGCTGTAGTGTGATATAAATTGCTTCCTTCTGACAAATCTCCTGTATTTAATCCTGATAAAGTTACATTTAATGTTAATGTATTAGCAGCATCATCATATAAAGTTCCTATGCCTGTTCCATCTGTAATTAGTGCATTTACTCTATCATCTATTCTTTCATTGCTAGCATAAAAATTAGTGCTACCCTCTGGCACATCGTCTGAACTAACTTGATTAGTTCCTGTGCCAAAGTCTATCATTGAATCTTTAATTTTATTAGCACCTATAGTAGTAGTTATAGATGTAGCTCCTGTACCAGATACATCTCCTGATATAGTTATAGCTTCATTACCTGTTAAGAAAGCAGTGCTATTAAAAGCATTAGAACCAAAAGAAGTAAATGTAATATCATTAGAAGTGTCGCTAAAACCAAACTTAACATTGTTAGTCCCACTTAGTTTTGTTACAGATGCTAAGGTGTTATCATCTACATATCCTTTAGTTGACAAATGATTAGTATTAGTAGGAGTAACACCTGTTTGTACACTAGTAAAAGGCACGCTACCATCTGGTTTTACATAGCTTTCTGTAGCAGAAAAGTTTATTGATTCATCTTGCGTAGCATCATCATTGTCACTAAATAATAATTCACGCTTAGCCCAGCCATCTCTAAACTTACCTTCTATAAAATATTTACCTTTGTCTACGTCTTTAAATAAACGTATATCGCCATCATTTCCTTGAGAACCTTCTCTATTTTCTACTTCTGACTTTTTATTAACTGCATTTATTATATCGTTAATATCGTCATATACTTGTTCCCAAGCTCTTTGATTAGCTTCTGTAGTTGGAGCTCTTTTTATTTTAAGCTCTGCCATTATTAGCTACACTTACAACGCCATTTACGTAATGCTTTGTTTATTCTAGAGTTAGGATCACGAGCGGTCTTAGCACTAGTTAATCTTTTTTTCATGCCACACATACGAGCACAAAAACTTTTACGTCTAGCAGCAGCTTTACTTCCTGCTTTGACTTTACCAGTAACTGCCATCTTTAATTTAGAACCAGGGTTAGCAGCTCTATAAGATGCTATACCTTTTCTATTAAGACCACCGCTTGGATTCTTACCTTCTTTTCTTTGCCATGCTGGTGATTTAGCCATTAGCTTGGACTCCTCTTTATCTTATACATTATACCTAGTGCTGTGCATTCATCAATACTAGATGCTGCACTAGTTTGTGTAGGTTTTAAACCTATTCTAATTTTTGTTTCTTTACTGCCTACTTTTAATCTTCTAGTACCTTTTTTAATACTAGTATTAGCATTACCATCTCCAGCAGGATCATTTAAACTAGTATAACTAGATGGTGCTGTACCATCTGTTTTATAAGCAATTTGCAATTGACTAGGTACTAATATCTCTCTTATTCTTTTTTCTTGTGTATCTTTACCCATTGTTAAATCTTTAGAATGCCATTCCCATATTCTTTTATTTGTACCACCTAGGTAATTAACAATACCAGCTCCATTGTTTATATTCAATGTGTTATTATTTAAATTATAAAAACCTTTTGGTTCAGTAGTAGATATAGTGTCATTAAAAGAAAGCATGTCCCATCTTTGCCTAGCGATATTCCAAGCCCATATTAAATAGTTATTGCCAGCTTTAAATGTAAAGTAAACACTCTTACGCTTAGCATCATACATCGCTCTTGTATGATAAGAAGTATCTCTATTTTGCCAAGAGTATACAGAATCCCCCCTTACTATTGGTTCGCCAATTGGTTCAGCAGATTGTCCATTATGTCTATAGATATTATTATTATCTGCAAAGAACATACCAAAATCTGTAACTACTGCAGCATCATCGTTAAGGCAGCCAACACCCTCGAAGATATCTTCTATAAATAATCCAGTACCACCACGCAATCTATATGTATTGTTTTCGTCAAAAGCATATATCCTACCAGCAAAAGCCATTAATGCTGTAGGTATTGTAGGTAGTTTAATAAAATCTAATAGCCAATCAAATATATCAAACTTGCCAGTTTTAGATACAAATACATAGGATGATGCATCCTCTATAAAACCAGGATGACTACATTTGCCAATATAATGTTGATTATTTAGTTGTGTAGATAAAGAATAATTAGGTAAAGTATTTGTAAGTGTTTCTGGTAATCCTGACTCAGCTTCATAAGACGGACCTTTTATACCATTGTCAACTATTGTTTGTGACCTTGTATCTCCACTACTAGCCCAACCAGTTGACAACGAAACGCTTTTAACTAGTCTATATACAGATGCAGGAGATGTATCACCAGATGCTGTAGATTCTGCTCTATATACTTTTACATGAGATGCTCTGTCAGGTATCTCTGTATAATTGTTTATTGTTAATGTAACATTGCTATTTTTTGTATTAGTTCTTGTTTCTTTAACTGTTTCTGTAGATAGTGGAGTTTCTTGATATCCATCAAATAATAATGTTGTTTTATAAAAATAGGCGTATCCACTTTGCAATTCACCAGCAGAATTTGCTATCTCTGCAACTGTTATACTTAAAGCACTATGATCTAAGAAAAATGTTTGAGTAGCATTGTTTGCAAATGTTTGTGCTATTTTATCAAAGCCAGCAGTACCGCTTTGTCTTAACAAAACTATATTAGTAGTATCTGCAGAATATGAAGAACCTACAGCATTCGAGCTAGGTAAATAACCCATATTTATACTAATGCCTGTTCTTGTAGCTTGACCTGCAGGAGTAACACTATAAGATGTTTCTGTTGTTGGGGATACAGCATTTTCACTTGTTAAACTATATCTATTATAATTACCACTTGCTTCACTACCTGTCCAACTAGTGTCTACATTAGTAGAACACTTTTGTACTTTATCTCCAATAGTTAAATAAAACTCATCTCCATCATTATCAAACTTACAACTAGTTACATTTAACGCACTAAAAGATGCAACGCCTTGATTAGGTGCAGATATATAATTATTAGCTCCTAGTGGATGATATACGTTGTATAAAGGTACAAACTCATTGCTTGATGCATTATGATTATTTTTTATTCTATGCAAACATAATGTACGTACAGAAGTAACACTAGCTACTTTGTCAAAATTATTAGAACCAGAAAAATTATTACTAGTTATTTCTTTATGTACCCATCTTACTTTATAGTCAGCTTCAGAAGAATTTTCTGAATATCCTGTATTAGGATACCTAGCTAACCAATATATAGCTGCATTATCAGTAGGATGTTTTACTAAACTTATTTGATATGTTTCTGCTATGTATGTATCTTTCTGAAGATAATCATTCCAAACAAGTACACCATCTTCTTCGTCACTATATTCTACCCAGTTGCCAGGTGTAACTCCATCAGTATCAAGCCTTGGCATCATGTTAGTTAAAGTAACAGTTGAAGTAGTTCCACTTCTAGTAAACTTCCAAAGTAACTGATGATTTTTACCTACACTAGTATCAACACTAGGATATACACCATTACTATAACTAGCTGCTAACCATATACAAGTATTAGTAGATGTATATTCAATATCTGTATAACCACTACTGCTTGGTCCAGGATAATTGGTTGGTAATGTATAAGTAGCTGTTTTAGTATTTAAATCACTTGTACTTAACTCAAATACAGTACCTGTTCCTGAATCATCCAATACAAATAATCTACCATTAGCTGGGTCTCCTGCAATAGATTTAGTATTGCCAAATGTGCCTAGTATAGATGACGATACTAACGCTCCTGTAATACCATTAATTTTAAATACTTGCGTTCCTCCATCTGCTACGCCATATACATAACCATCATTACCAGCTCTAACTGTTTTAATTAAATAAGGTACAGAAGAAGGATACTTAACTTCAGCATCTCCTATAATAAATTTATTAGAACCACTAGTTAAACCTATATGATTAGTATATCCTACCCATTGTGGTTTTTGATCTTTACCTAAACCTACATGAACTTCTTTATTGTTTGTTTCCATAGCAACATCTACCAAAGGAACAGTACCATATGTAGTTCCTGATGTATTTGTTACTATATCTTCAGAGTTTAATCTAGGTGTAGCTGATTCTAAATTAGATATTAAATGTATTTTATTAACATCATCTTCCCAAGCTACAACATCTTCTTGTGTAGTGTTATCAGCTTTAATCCTTTTTATAACTTTACATTTGTCAACATCTACAGCTACATTAGCAGAACCATCACTTGTTTTTATATTAACTGTGCTATTTACATTTATTCCAGACAAAGCTCCATCTTTACTTACCGAATCTAGATTTAAAGAAAATGTAGCAGATTCATTAGGCGTATCTGTAGTATCTGGCGTTGTAACTGTGCCATTTAAAAACTTATTTAGTTCTAATAATTGTCTAGGCATATTATCCTTGTATCAAGTTACCCCATAAAGAAGTCTTGCCTTCTATTATACTTATTACATGCACTGTAAATAATCCTTTATCAAAGTAATCTACTACTGCAAAAGCATGTGCCCAATTATGTTGCCTTCCACCTAGCCATGCATTTTTTTCAGAAGTCATATCTTTTAAACAACCTATTGACCAAGCTGACTTTACTCCGTCTATATGAGTCACACTACTTTGCTGTAGATCATGATGATGCCCGTACATTACGTTAGCACCAAGCCTAATCAAATGGTTTCTTGTATGTTGTACCCCAGCAAAATGATGACCATGATAATAATTCATTCTACCTATTTTTAAATACTTACCAGCAGGATAAAACTTGTATCCTCTTTCTGCTATTTTTAATGCATTCTTGCATTTAAGATGAGTAAGATAGGGATTCTCCATTACAAACCTATCTAGCCATTCATCGTGATTACCTTGAGTAAAATACTTTTCTTTGCAGTTAACTTTATCTAAAGCTTCATCAATTATATCTAGCCCTAAGTTAACTTGCTTTACTTCTTCTTCTACAAAAGGTAACTGGTACTCTAATGGTGGTCTTTTCTTTTTTTTCCACTGCCAGTGACTTACACTTTCAAACTCACCGACATCTCCTAAATCTACGTAGAAATCAGGTTTTATTATTTGTATTGCCTTTACTAAACAATTTATTGCTTTTTCATCATGTAAAGGAAAATGTTTATCTGGTGTTATTATTCCACGTTTAGTTACTTTATTTTCTAATTTGGCGACTCTTCGCATATATAATCCATCCAATCCTCTTCCATATCAAAAAAAAGGTCTTTCACTTTTTTAAGATGTTTATTTGTTGTTGTTTTGCTAAATCTTAACAACTGCACACCACAAGTTCCGCATTCCCAAAACAAGGGACCATTATAGGCCCCTAAGACTTCTATGTCTTTTATATCCCTAGAGTAGCAATGAGGACAAGACGCAGGTTTTTTTGGGAACGTCTTTGACCCTAATAAAGAATCAAAGCTAGAAACTGTTATAGTTATGACTGCGATTACTTCGCTCCTAATACTTCTTTCATTACATCTTCTACTACTTCATATATAGCAGTTAAGATTTTTTCTTCAGTCTCTTCGTTAATAATAGGAATATTAATGTTCTTATTAAGACCATCAATTATTTTATCTTTAGTAGCTTCATTAAACATTTGATCAGCTATTAAATTTACAATATTCATATTATATCCTTTAATTTAATTGGTTAAAAATATATCCTAATCCAGACAGAAGTATTGTGCCAACAACAATAACCATACCTTGCAATCTATAAAAATCTTTAGCAGGGACCATGTGTTCTTTAATATGTTTTACGTCAGACTTTATCTCCTGGATATCTAGTTGATTTTGTTGTGACACATTCTTCATTATTTTTTCTTACCGCTATCCTTAGTTTTTTCTTTTTCTTTTTCAAGCAGTTGTTGAGAAACAGCAAGTGCACCTGTTACCTGATGATAATTAACTTCAGCTTGTTTTTGTTGCTCAGTTAATTGTTGCACTTGTTCTTCTAGTTCTTGTAATGTCATTATTAGTTCCTTTTATTAGTTAATAAAATTTAAGCCTATTTATTTAATTCTACAAAACTTGAATCACCTAGAGTTAATTTCATTTCCATTATTAAACTATCTATCACAAATATGTCTTTATATATTTCTTCTTCAATTTGTTGTATATCTTTTCCAATAGACCAATCGGCAACACAAGAAATAAAGACGATACTAACAAAGGCAATAATAACACTAATAAAAGGAAACCTAATAACTCTGTTAATAATTTTTCTATCATTCATTTTATTTTTACTTGTTCATATCTTTGATGTACGTAACAATAATATCTACCATCAACAACTTGTAATTCATAAAAATGTTTATTGCCTTCTGTGTCTTTAATAAGCAACCCATTGTCTGGTTTAGTAGTAGCACAGCCACATATAGCAAGTATCCCTATTAACAATTTTTTTTTCATAATATATTCTTATGTTACAAATGGTGCTGAAAATGCCATCATATCCCAAGCATGATTATTATTATGATGACCACTTAATTGTATTCTAATTAAATTACCTGATGGTCTTGATACGCTTACACTAAACCCATCATTTATAATAGTATCCATTGAGTGCGACCCTGAATTTATATCTCCTGAACCACCGTTATTTCTATAAGTAATTAAACCAAAAAATCTATCTAGCGGCCAACCTGATATTTTTAAAAAGAAACTTCCACCTTCTTGTCTTAATCCTAAATCTAAAACAGGATTAAAATCAAAAAAACTAGTGCTATCTGTACCTGGGTGATCCCAGTGAAAACAAGACATAAGATTGGTTTGTTGTTGTTGTTCTGTATTTACTCTATGAATAAGTTTTTTAAATTCTGCTCTACCAGAACTATCAATAAGCATTCTTGTTGTATTGTTAGTACCTAGCGTTAAAGATTGTGCGTCAGTAGTTTTTATTTCTAAACCATTTACATTAGCTTCTATTTGATTTGGTTTAATTCTTGTTCTATCTTGATTGCCACCATATATAGCTATTTGACCATTACCACCGCCATGTTTTATTCTGACTCCATTATGGTCATTGCCATCTATTGTTTTTAAAGCAGTATTTGAATAATCACTTGTACCAGATTGGTCAGCCATTATAACACCACTAAATCTAACATCTTTATTGCTTTTTAATAACATTGTAGTTGCAGGTGTACCACCAACTCTAACACCAAATGCTAATGTACTGTTATTAGCGTCCTCATATTCATGAGAAATATATCCGCCTGGATAATTACTACCTTGTAATTTCCAACGTATCTCTTGAGAGTCTCCATTACTAGCTGTGTTTCTATCAAAGACCAATGATTCATGGTCGCCTGTATTAGTTGCAAAGATTGTCATTTTTGCACTAGACTTAGAAATAGTAACATCTCCTGCAAAAGTAGCTGAGTTATCAGTCGCTAATGTTAAGACACTATCACCACCATCATGGAATATTAAATCACCATCTGAGTTATCGCCTTGATATATAGTCCAAGATGAACTTGGTGTGTAAGATTTTAAACTTACACCTGCTGAACCTGCGTTTGCAGTTTTTTCAATATGAACTCTTGTATGGTCAGATGAAGTAGCACTTGTTACCAATAAATTTTCACTTGAACCACTACCTGTCCCTCCTACCCTTAATTGACCTGAAGTGGTTAATGACGTAAGAGTACCTACTGAAGTAAGAGAACTAGATGTAATTCCACTTGCTAAAGTATTTCCTGTCAAGCCACTAGCAGGTGCCGCTGAAGCAGTATCAATAGTTATATTGTTAGGTATATTAGCGTCAGGCAAATTACCTGTTACCATTGAATCCAGTTTAATCTTAGTTAAAGCCATTATTTAGCCTCTAAAACTTTAATTTTGTCAGAAAGTTCTTTTACTGCTTTCATTAAATAAACAACCATACCTGAAGGATTAAATTGATATTTTTTAGTTTGATTATCTCCTTCACCATAAGCTACTAAAGGATATGCTTCAGGAAACTTGTCAATCATTTCTTGAGCAATAAAACCCTTATGCTTGTCTTCTTTTCCATCTTGAATTTTAAAATGAAATAATTGTGGATTTATTTTATCAAAACTATCTAATACATTTTCTGTCCAATTAGCAAAGTTTTTCTTTAATGATTTATCTGAGCCACTTGTATTATAAGCAACTGAATTGCTTGAATTATAAGTTATAGTACCTGCTGAAGTACCGTTATTCATCCATTGTACATGGCGATGACTTGTAAGTGATGCGTTTATAATATTAGAATACCAATTAGCATACCCCCCACCAACCGCTACATTAGTAGCGGTTGCAAATGTTTGTCCTAAGCTTGCACTACCTTTTTGAAAATATAAAGAACCATAATTTGTACTACCTGATGCATCCCAAGGATTAGTTACACGATTTGCTCCTCCATGAAAATTTCTAATAAAATCTACGTCTCCATTGTATTTTATCTTTGACATATAATTGCCGTCGCCATAATTATACATTACTAATTGGTCAGATTCATTATTGAAACCAACAAGTTTGCCACCATCAGCATTATAGCCTTGAAAGAAAAACCTACCTGCTATTACATCAGAACCTTCTGCAAGAAACGCTCCCCCACTAACTGTGTCTATAGCTTGACCTGTAGTATAGCTTAAATGGGCATCAGTTTTACCTTGAATAGAACCACTAAAATTAGCATTTTGACTAGCATCTAGGTTTAACGCTTGTGAACCACCTGAAGAAAATCTTATTTGTCCTGAACCAGCAGTACGAAAATTAAATATTCCGTTAGTTCTCAAATATATATCAGCATCGTCAGAAACAGTAGTACAACCAAATTGTGCAACCGTACCTGAATTACCTCTAAATAAAGTTAGAGGAGTAGCACTTGTTCCGCCTGTAATAGTGGTATATCCACCGACACCAACTTTAAAATTAACATTACCTCCTGTATCAACATTTACAAATGCACTACCACTCGTGTTTCCACTATCTTCAACTGCTACAAAAGCACCTCCTCCATTTGTAGTTGCTTTAGATGCTATTCCTTCTGACCCTGCAATTTGTAAACGTTCATTAGTTCGGTAAGCAGTAGAAGTCCCTACTAATACTCGACCACCTGTAAAATAAGTATCTCCACCTGTGTTAAGATTTATACCTATTGTAGACCCATCAGCTTTAAACATTTGTAGAATAGATGCATCTGCTGCTCCACCTGTATATAATTTAAATCTTAATTCGCTACCATCGCCAGGTGTAGTTTTTATTGCTGATGTTCCATAAATAGTAGCACCTGCATAACTTGAGTCAGGTACTGCACCTACTCCTAGTCTTTTATTTACTACAAAATCTCCGTTAGAATAATCTAAAGATACGTGCCTACTATTGCCTACATCTCCAAATAATATATCACTACTAGAGCCTATTACTTTAAATACATCTACACCTATGCCTGGAGTAGAATTGTATAATCTAAAATTATCTGTATCGTTTATTAATGTAAAATCTTTATTACCTGTTAAAAATAACATTTGTGCTGTAGCACTACTAGATGCAGAGGTTTTTATAACTAAGTCAGGGTTTCCTGACCCTGCATCTAATGTAAAATCATCGCTTTGTAAAGTACCTGATATAACAGCATTCCCACTAACATTTAAAGATGTAAGAGTACCTACTGAAGTTATAGCAGATTGAGTTGCTCCTGTAACTGTTGCCGCACTTCCACTAGTATTGCCAGTAACATTACCTGTTAAATTACCTGTTACATTGCCAGTAAGGTCTCCTGTAACATTTCCTATAATGCCACCAGAAGCCCGTAAACGCCCCGTAACGGTTAGTT
>CEVH01191986.1_pt1 | contig 17968 bp, 19 predicted proteins | sample 356521 | NCBI WGS metagenome assembly CEVH01 (sample SAMEA2623446, study PRJEB7988) | marine metagenome | isolation source: saline water (ENVO:00002010), including
TAGATATCACAGAAAGTTCCAACTCTTATATTAAATTTAATACGCAAGACAAGACTGATGAGGTAACATATAGTAAGGAGGCGGTTGAAATATCAAAGCCTCTTAAATGCACACAAGCGATTCATTCTTCGATCTCTAAAGCTAATGCTGTATCAACTGGACAGACTTTGAAAGGCGGAGGAACGGGAAACGTCGTAACATTAGACCTTGCATCCGCTGGTTTCTTTAGGGTTCAGTTAGACAATAACGTAGATGAAATTTGGTTTAAAAATCAGGCTGAAGGACAAAAAGTAATAATCAGATTTGAACAAGATGGTACTGGCAGTAGGACAGTAGACTTCTCTGCTTTTTATGCTTATGATGGAACTGCCGTTGTTGTCAACTTTGCGGGAGGTACTGCTCCAACTTTGACAACCACAGCCAGCAAAGCAGATATTATAGGATTCTTGAACTTTGGTATTCCCGCTGGCAGTGTGCATTATTATAATGCTGTAGTTGTAGGACAAGATTTTAGTTAGTAAGGATTCATTTTATGGCTACTACAACAGTCAGCATAGGATCAAACCAAAGTATAGATACAGAAACTCCCGCCACTACTTCAGGCAGTGGACCTTCTTATACTGTCACCTTTGAAACAACTCCAACAGGTATCCATGTTGGCGATATTGGTTTTATGGATACTGAAGACGCTGGTGGTGGAAATGCATCTGACTATACGTTTTTGGTCACTGCCATCAGCGGAGATGATATAACTTTAAAATATTTGACAGACACTGGTTCAAAAGGTGACGCTTCTCCAGTAGGACTATACGACGGAACTGGCACTAGCGGCGCCCCAAATCAAGCAGAGATGGTCTTCAAAAGAGCCTTTTCGACAATCACTCTGTTTGAAGCTATGGTAGATGATGCTAGTCCAGACTATTGGGGAACTACTGATGATGTTGTTGGCGAGCTTCATGCAGATTCTAATTTTACGGATGCGACTGTTAACTTTGACAACAAGCAAAGTTTGTCTTCTGTAACTCTTTCTGTCTATGAAGACGACAGACACGATGGCACGGCGGAGAGTGGAGCTTTATGGAAGCCAACAGCCAATTCTGGTCATAACCAAGGCATTCTTAGAATTAATATAGACAATATGACCGCTGAGTGGTTGGATATCAGCATGGATAGTCTAGATTCTAGAAACACAAACAAAACAATAGTTCTTGTAGGAACCAACGATGACAATATCATAAGAAACAATCTTTTACATGACAAAGGTGGAAATCCCGGAAGCACTGGCCCTAATGTCATTCATGTAATAGCAGCCGGATCTACTAGTGACGTAATTTATATTCAAAACAATATTATATACAACATAGTTGAAACAAGTGGCGATCACTCGGTAGGCATTAATACTAATCAGTGGTCTGGCACCACTCATATTTATAATAATACAGTTTACAACATTGATTCTCAGGGTTCTACAAAAAATGCATATGGCATAATTTATGGTAGCAATGCAAATAACACAACAAACGTAAAAAACAATCTTGTAGCGAAGATGGTAGCAGATGGAGGAGCATCTAACGAGAGAGCTTTTCAAAAATCTAATGCCTCAAGCACTGAAAATGCAAGCAATAATCTTTCAGACGACACGACAACAGACGCTACTTACAAAGCTCCCGGAACTGATTCACTTCAAGACAAGACTTCAGCCGAAATAGATTTTGTTTCAACAACTGCTGGTTCGGAAGATTTACATCTTGACGTTGATTCTGTTTGCATTGGCGCCGGAGTTAACCTTGGTACAACAAATGGAGTTAACATAGATATAGATGGCGAAACGATGTCTGGCGATTGGAGTATAGGTGCTGACTGGGTGAGCGCCGGAGGATCAGAGTCATTTTTGGCCTTCATTGATTAGGTGAAATAATGGAAATTATTATAAAAGTAAATGACGGACCTTCTCCAAGTTCATATAAGGATGGCGACATAGTTCAGGCTTTTACTTTGGATGAGATATATTATCACCATGCTCAGCAGAAGTGTAACGTCCGCAACTTTGGGTTAGATGAGGTTACTGGTAATAGATCGCCAGAACAATTGCTAATAAAGTTTTTGGAAAAAACTAAGACATATAAGTTTGAAAGGCTAAATTCAAACGAAGTAAAAAGAACAAATCTGATTACAAACGAAGTAAGCATACTCAACAAGACGCCAAATGCAGATGGCGAGAGAATTGATGTACATGCGTATTTGGTTAGAAGACTAAAAAAAGCAAGTCATCTGATATTTGGAAAATCAGGCAGAGAATATTGGTATGGCAAAGAAAAAAACAATATAGATATTAGCGCGGTTTGGAATGACATAGAAACTCACACAAATTTTTTGCAATCAGATCATGCAAACTTTCCTTTTTCAGACGTTGAAAAAAGGCATTTCATTGCCATAAATACTTCGGGACGAAGCTATGTCGGCGATTCATTTACTAGAGTCGAGCTGTCTGGAGATACTGCTCACGCTCGGCAAGAAATTGCTTTTGCAGATCCTCCTGAAGAAATACCAGAAGATTACGATCCAGTTGTTTTAGCAAGAAGGAAATGGTTTGTTCCTTATTGGGATCTTACAACTGAGCTTGGCAGTCCTGTAGACGACCTTAGAAATGTGAACCATATGTGCGATTGCAGAAAGCCAATGGACGAAAGAGAGCACATTGACATCTTAACTTATGATAAGATCGCCACAGGAGTTATATAGATGGAAAGATGCGAATGCGCATCTGCTGGTTTCTGTGATTTTTATAAACAAGAGATGACTTATGATCCACCAAACTGGCAGTGGTGTAGAGATGCCTCCTCGGAGGACAGGATAAAATACAAAATCTCATGTGAAAAGAAGCAAGTAAGGGAAGCGAGAGAGAAACACTCTTTCTTGGAAGCGGACTATATAACGAACTCACAACTCATAAAAGATTGTAAAGATCTTTTACTCCCTAAGATTGCCAAGCTTAACTTGAAGGGAGTTATCGGCATTCCAAGATCTGGGATGTTTCCAGCAAGCATGATTGCGATGTGGCTCAATCTGCCAATGTATTATCTAGATACTCTTGGGTCTCCTCAACCTCTTTCCGCAGCTAGTCGTTTTGGCGGAATAAGAATGTTAAAATATAAAGGTAGCAATGGAAGTTTTTTAGTTGTAGATGACACCATTTACAACGGCAAAGCAATGAAAAATTTCATGCCCCGCATATTAGAGGATATATATACTTGTTCCGTCTACGTCAGGCCAGAATCTGAATTCAAACCAGATTTTTATGCCAGAGAGCTAAAGGCACCTCATTTATTAGAATGGAACCTTTTTAACTGTACTTACATAGAGCATGCACTACTAGACTTTGATGGAATACTTTGCCCTAATGTTCCACAAGAGGTCTGCAAAGATGAAGATAAATATATAGACTATATTTCTACTGTAGAGCCTTTTTACCACAGAATTCCCAAGACTAAATGTGTAGGGATAGTTACAGCTCGTTTAGAAAAGTACAGAGCTATAACAGAAGCGTGGCTGAAGAGGTATGGAATTAATTATGGTTTTTTGGAAATGTATCCTACAGAAAAGAAAGACATAAGAGACAAAAATCACATCGAAGAATCTTCTACGTTCAAAGCTAAAATATTCAAACGGTCACATGCCAAGTTTTTTATAGAAAGCGAGATCGCAGAAGCCACTAGAATAAAAGAAAAAAGTGGAAAGTTTGTGGTGTGTCCAAGCTGATATGTTTTGCAATTATCCATTCCATATGCTGCATGTTCTTGAAGATGCCTACATGACTTGCTGTTATGGCTGGTTTGACCAGCCTGAAGAGTTTGTAGTTAGGGGAACTCACGATAATCTTTGGGATGTCTGGAACCATGAAAAGTTTAAGAAGCTGCGAAAGATATGGCTAAAGGGTGATTTTGAGGGAGCGCATCCAAAAGAATGTTCGCCATGTGGCAAACGAGTAGAAGCTGGTTTACAAGATGAAATCTTAGAACACTATGATGCTTCTATGTCTAGAGGCCCTAAAATAATTGGATTTTCAAATGATCTTACATGCAATTTACATTGTTGGACATGCAGAGCCAAGCCGATAATAGAAAAGAAACAAAAGAGAGTTTGGAGGCAAACTAATAATGTTCTTAACACTTGGAAAAAAGATATAAGATTTATAGAGTGCATAGGGTCTGGAGATCCTTTTGCCAGTCCTGCTTGGTTTGACATTTTGCAGAACATTGATCTTTCAAATTATCATCAAGACTTTAGAATAGGAATATTTACAAACGGACTTTTGCTTCCAACCCACTGGGAAAAGATATCAAATATACACTCTTCTATACCAAGAATTAGAATGAGTATTGATGCTGTTAGCAAGGACATATATGAGAGAACTAGACTTGGTGGAAAGTGGGAAGATTTAAATAAGGCATTGGATTTTGTTTCTGAAATGGATCAAACGCTGACATTAAATATGGTAGTCACTGCTGATAATTTTACAGATATACCTTTAGTCATCAAGAAGGCTATAGAAATACCAAACTGTAACTTATTGAATATAACTACCATGAGATATTGGCCTCAAATGAGAGGGGGTTATGAAAGGTTTTACGAAATGGATTTAAGCCGAGAAGACCATCCCAAACGGAGTGAGTTTATAAAAGTCCTGAACGATAATAAAGATCTCCTTAATAATTCGATAGTCTTATCAGAAAGGCTAATGCCCGAGCATCAAGAAGAGCTAGTAAGGAAACCTTCTTTAAAAGGAAAATCATGAAAATTAAAGAATACGAAACAACTCAAGAGATGTACCTTGATGTGCCAAAAGGAGGAGTGGGTGTGGAGATAGGTGTATGCAAAGGCATGAATGCAATAAATCTTTGGCATATAACCAGACCTTCCAAAATGTATTTATGTGATATTTGGAAAGAGAGACATCCAAATATGTGTTTAATAGAAGATACAAGCTTATGGGAAGACGACCATGAAGATCTAGTGAAAAAGTTTTTTCCGCAAGAGGTACAAAGAGGCACGGTGGAAACACATAGAGAGTGGGGAGGAAACTTTCTACACACTCTACAGGATAACGATCTAGACTGGGTTTATATAGATGCGTGTCACGATTACAAGCCGGTCAGTATAGAGTTAGAGGCTTCTTTGCTTAAGGTAAAGCCCGGTGGATTGATTATGGGTCATGATTATGCACCAAATGCGCAGGTCTGGAAGGCCGGAGTTGTCAGGGCGGTAAATGAGAAGATACAAGAAGGAAAGATTAGGATGATAGGTATTACCATAGAACGGTGGCCTAGTTTCATGTGTGAGGTATTATGATTTATTTACCTAAAAGAGCAGTGTTCATACATATACCAAGAACAGGCGGGCACTCTATAAAAAATGCCATAGCGAAGTCTTGCATTGGGCAGAACATACCAATAGTTGTGAGTACAATCCCAACTTTCATAAAGCAATTTGAGCGTGTGCAGATACATCAAACTGCCTCTACTCTAAGAGGTTACATACGCGAATGGAATGATATATATAGGTTTGCGGTTCATAGACCAATGCAAGAGAGAATGCAAAGTATATTCAAATGGGTAGAGCATTTGAAAAAAGAAGGATTTCACGAGCAAGAATATGTTTCCGATGAAATAAAAGAATTTGTAGGCAGAGATGATTACAAAGAATGGATAACGGAAAACTGGAAAAGTCACACTACGCAGTTTTTCACTGAGGGCGTCTATGGAGAAGATCTTGGTGTTGAAGTCTATAACTTTGAGGACCTGCCTCAAAGATGGGATGAGATATGTGACAAATGCAGCATACCAAGATGTGAGCTACCCCATCTAAACACAGCTTAATCTTTTTATATTGTATAAAAAAAAGTGTATATTCTTATGTGAGGGTTGTTTTTTTAGAGTTTTAGCAGATAGGAGCTAATTATGCTTGGTTTTAATGCAATTAGTGGAAATCCTATCTCCTCAATACCAAGAGTTGGCGTTACGATAGAAGGATCGTCTTCTGTTTCTTCGTCTGGATCTATTGCATCTAGTCCATTTTTAATATTCAACGTAGAACATTCGCAGTCTTGTTCTTCTAGCACTTCTGCATCTGCTGTGTTGAATTTCTTTGCTACGTTTGAGGCTTCTTCAAACGCTACAGTTCAGTCTGTAGCTGAGATGAAACTAGCAGGATTTATTTCTGCTTCATCTTCTGGATCTGTTTCCCCAACACCAAGTTTAGACATATCTGGAAAGTCTTCTAATAGTTCTTCAGGCTCTGTAGCTGCGATTGGCACTAGGGTATTGTTTGGACTAGCTTCCAAGTCTGCCTCTGGGTCAGTAGCCGCAAGTCCATTTTTGAACATTGTTTCTTCCAGTTCTTTTTCTGCTTCTGCAAGCACTTCAATTACTGGTTTTTTGAACTTATCGGCTAGCTCTTCAAGTTCGTCCAGCGCCTCTATGACCTCAACCCCTTTCTTGATATTGGGTGCGAAGGCTAGTAACTCTTCATCTGCCTCTTTGTCACCGATTCCGAAACTAAACATATCTGGAATAGGTTCGTTTTCTTCTTCGGCTAGTACCTCTGGAATTGGAACGACTCTCGTTAAAGGGTCTTCAAATCCTACAACTTCGGCAAATATATCATCTATCGGTGTATTATATAATGGAGGCTTTTCATCAATAGTAGGGAATATTTACTTACAACCTAGATTGACCAATCCTTTGGACAATCCAGATATTGTTAATTTTACACTATTTTTGAATAAAGAAGAGTCCTTCACAAGTTACATTTCAAAGACTAAGAGTATGGACGGGCTTATCGACAAGTCATTGGCTATTAGTAGTTATATAGACAAACAATCTGGTGTTGATTCGTATATAGATAAACAAGTAGAAAAAACACTAACGAGAGAGAGATAATGGCAGCTAACGAAATACATGAAAATGATGTCGGCACTAAGTTTAAGCTGACAGTAAAAGATGGCAGTAGTGCTGTTGATATATCTAGCGCCGTAGCGGCTGGCACTAAACAGGTGATTATCAAAAAACCATCTGGTGACAAGTTAGAGAAGAACGCATCTTTTACAACCGATGGCACTGATGGAGTTATGGAATACACAACAGTAGCAAATGACATAGATGAGTCTGGCACATATAAGCTACAAGGCAAGGTTGAGATTACAGACGGTACTTTTTTTACGGACGTTCACACATTCAAAGTTTACAGAAACATATAAGGAGTACTAGATGAGCTGGCAAAATGAAATGACGATCATAGTTCGTCACCTAATCAATGATCTAGATTCTAGTTCTTATACTTTTACTGATAGTAGAGTAGAAGAAAGTATACTTGTTTCTGCCCAATTAGTGTTGCACGAAGTAGACTTTGAAAGTTCTTATACTGTAGATGTTGACTCTTTGACGCTTACTCCAGATCCTACAGCTAATTCAGGAAGCGACGGTAAGGACGATGGGTTTATAAGCCTAGTGTCTTTGAAGACTGGATGCTTGTTACTTGGTAGCGAAATGAAAACAAATGCGCTAAGTGCAATATCTCTCAAGGATGGGCCTTCGGCAATCGACACCAGAGGTATCGTTCAAGGGCTGAACATCTTATATATGGATCTTTGTAAAAAATACGAAGACACCAAAACACAATACAAACTCAACGGAATTGTTGGAAAAGCAATACTTGGTCCTTACTCTCCGGGTTCAGACAGTATAGCCAGACAACGCTTAGACAACAGATGGGGATATTTTGAATAATGGCTGAGTATACCAACCCTGCACTAAAAAGCTTAATTGATAGCGAGCTGCCAGATAATACTGTTGGCTCGATTACCGCAGCAAACATTCGTGAGAACATGAAAAATGTTGCGGACTCTATCATACCAATTATGGCTAGTGGCTCCGATGTTTATTTTAAGAATGACATAGACATCAGGGACAACTCAGTAGCTGCGTCTGGCCAGAAGATTGGTTCTATATTCGGTCAGTGGGATACTAACCATGTAGCTGAAGTTAGGTTCATCACTGGTGACGATACTTCAAACAAAGATGATGGAGAGATACATTTTCTGACAGCCGAAGATGGAAGACCTCGTAAGTCTGTGATAATAGACAATCGAGGATCTTTGGAAGTTCTTGGTAGCGGTAATAGATATGGAGCATACATCAGATCTATTCATGGCTCTGGTGTGAATCTTTTATTAGACGGCCACAACAACATAGGCTACCCTAGCGGCCAAGGCTTTTCTCTAGGTCATTGGAAAAACAATGACTCAAGCTATACACATAAGTTTGTAATTACTAAAGATGACAAATTTGGCTTTGGTATTACCAACCCTGAAGAGAAGTTTCACATACGAGGATTGGACTCCTCTTTAAGATATGAACAAAAAACTGGTGGTACTGAAAGACCCTTCTTAAATCTTCTTAAATATGGAACGGACTACAGCTATGACCAATATCGAGTTGGTTTTGGTCTTGGTGTGTTTTCTCCGGGAAGTGGCACTGGTTATTTCTACATTGGGACAGACTCAAATAGAGATAAAGTCACCAACAACACAGACGCTTCTTTTGTTTTAGACAGTGGAGGCCATATATCTTTAGCTACATCTGCTAGGCCAGAAGATACCGTTGTCATTGGTAGTAATCTTGGTACGTTCACACCAAGTGGCGTAGGAACTAGTGTTGTCGTTGGTCACAATGGTGGTCCTTCACAGCTCATCATTGGTTCTGGTGCTGGAGCTTCTTACCAAACTAAATGGGCTAAATTCAAATGGCACAACAATAACAAAAGACTTGCGATTACTACTAAAAAGCAGTACGAGCAAGATAACCAGTTGGTTCTTGATGCTTCTACTGGTTATGTAGGTGTAGCCACTTCTGGAGCTCCAGATAGTCACTGGACTCCTGCATACAACTTCCATGTTTATAACAGCGGAAGTGCAGTACAGTCTACTATAGAAAATGCAACCAATGACGGCGCTGCAATCTACATCGGAGCAAAAACAGAAGGTAGTGGAAATGCAGAAATAGGACTCTGGTCTGCTATTGGTTATAAAGCATCTACAGATGTTCTAAAGATTAATAACTCAGGATCTCTCAACCCTTCAAATCTTACCATAAATAGACACGGCAACGTTGGATTGAACACAGCCGCACCTTATGCTGGTAACTCTATTGGTACTAATAGACTTCATGTTTATGGGGACGACTCTGCTGTATTAATTGGTACGCCTGTTGGTGGTGCTGGAAACTCAGCATTAAGATTGCTTGGCTCTCGTAGCACAAATGACTCTGCTTACATTCAAGCTGGTACAACCGCCGCAGATACTGGAGCAAAGCTAGCAGTCAATAGATTTGACACCGACAATACGAACATAAATCAATTTAATATTTATTCAGATGCTAGTACATTTCATGGTTCGCTTACTACTTCTAGTGGTGTAATCATATCAGAAACAAGAACTCCTTTGGCTTCTAGTCCTTGTTCTGCTGGACATATTGCTTGGGACACAAGTTATTTGTACGTTTGTACTGCATCTAACACTTGGAAACGAATTACTTTAAGCTCATTTTAATGGAGAATAAAAATGCCTGACGCGGTAACAAATGCTCATTCTTCAATCACTGTTGAAAATAATGGTTCTGTAGTGACTGGAGTAGATAGATCTGGCAATACTCATGAAATTAATCCAGAAGACTCTGGCATGGGTATTAATAAGAAAGGTGAGCCAGCTCAGCTGAATGCCAACCTTTCTACTAGATTTGATGATATTAGATACTACACTGGTGATGCTGATACTTAATAGGTGATATATGGCCCTTAAAGGTGAATCTTCAATCAGCATACATCAAAGTGTCTTTGACATTTTCAATGATGCTGTAAAGCTTTTCAATCGAAAAGTTACTTTGGTCTTTGCAGACAAAGTGGAAAGATGCAGTAACTGCATTACTAACACCATTGGTGGTCGGTCTATTCATGTTTATAGAACTAATGGACCGATCCCTTTTGGGAGAGGTATGCAGTGCCCGCTATGTGGAGGAGCCGGAAATAAAAGGACAGCACAAACAGAAGACTTTTCTATGAGGGTTTATCATAGACAAAGAGATTTTCTTGCAGTGCCTAATTTTGAAGTCAACGTACCATCTAACTATATACAAACAATATTTTATCTAGATGATATGCCTGATGTTATGAAGGCAAAGGAAATATTAATAGATATAGGCAAGTATGGCAGTGGTCGATATAAACGAGCTACTGAACCTTTTGTCCAAGGCTTTAAGCAAAACAACACTCAGTATGGCGTTTGTTTTTGGGAGCAAGTCTAGTGACAAATATAGCTGATGTAGAAATCATTATTAAGGAGACCCCAGCACAAATTGCTAAGATGATAGGGAAAGCCATAGCTTCTGATCTAGACAAAAGGATGGGCGTAGCGGCGAATAAGGCTATCCTTGACATTAGAAAACAGGCAGCTGTTTATCTTAATAAAAGTCAGATAGCAGATATCCTTCAAGATGATTTGAGAGGTCAATTAGGATTAACTCCCGCCAAGGCCAGAAGTGCTGTCAATGGAATAATAGCTGGCATCACAAATAGCGTGATGTATACACATACACCTCTAAAATATAAAAACCGTAGTTTTACTGGAGGGTTTTCAATTCATGTGCAGCCAGAAGACTTTACTAACATCTTCGCTTCTGTTGGACTAGATTCTGTAATTAGATACTACTCGATGTATTATAAGAAGGTTGTTGAGCTTGATTGGCTTAATTGGATACTAATGAGAGGTGACGCAATTATAGTGACCGATGGTCAGTTTACTGCTATGGCCGGAGGCAGGTCTGGACAGGGTAAAATGACGAGGACTGGCAGCATAAATGTTTGGAAGGTTCCTTCTTCAATATCTGGTACTCAATTTGACAACATTATTACTAGAACTTTGAGAGAAAGTGGCTTCTTAGCACTGGTAAAAATGTCAATACAAAAGCACATGAAGTAACATGGTATTAAATAAAATAACTACATTTGGTAAGCCTACATTAAGCACCTTACTTCAAGATAACCTAGTCTCATTTTTTGATTGGGAGTTTTTGAATGCAGGTGGCTTTACGAATATAGAAATACCTACTAGTGGCTGGTATGGTGCTGATAAGCACCAACTTAGACTTGTTGATGATCCAAGATATGACTCTGGTCAGGTTTGGGAAGGCTTTAGAAAAAACTGGGTATGGGAGAGTGGATTATCTGCTCCTGAAAGACCCAACACAACAACGACTCCAGCGAATCCGGGAATATCTGGAGTTTATGTCGATGGCGCTTTTAAGGCCATTACTAGCAGCGATTCTTACTCCCATTATATTGACTATGATAATGGTAGAGTTGTCTTTGACTCTGCTATAGATACGAGCAGCACTGTTACCGCTGAGTACAGTTATAAATATGTAGACGTAGTGCCAGCGAATAGTAAGTTTTTTAGGGAAATACAATATAGAACCCAAAGAGCAGACGAAGATTTTCAAATGGTGGGCTCTGGCGACTATTCTATCCTTGGAGAAAACAGAATCCAATTACCAGCAGTTGGCGTAGAGATAGCTGGAAGCAGAAGATTTGAACCCTACGAGCTTGGCAATTCAAAGCATGAATTAGGCTTAGACGTAGTATTTCATATTCTTGCTGAGGAAGATTATGAAAGAGATCAGCTCATAGATATGATATCCTTCCAAGAAGAAGCGGCAATCGTTCTTTTTGATACAAATGCAATAGGCGAAAATAATGCATTTCCTATTGATTATAGGGGAATGGTGAATGCTTATGCTAAGACATACCCAGCCTTAATAAGGCCAAGTGGAGTTGGAGGATTTGCTTACAATGGCGTAGAGGGTGGGATTGCTAGATTTACGAACACTAGAGTGGCAAATTCAGACCCATTATCTACTAACCTTTACCATGGAACGGTAAGGGTAACTATGGAAGTTATAAATTAATTTTGGTGTATAATACTTTGGAAAGTATTCTCAACTTTTAAGGAGTTTAACATAAAATGGCAGTCCCAAACAGACTATATTGGGCTATCACCGCACTTGGAGTCGCGGACGATGGCGCAATTAGAACAGACACCGACGACAATGCTCGCACCGACATGAACACACCTGCTAAAAAAGCAGAGTATGTACCGGGCGTTCAGAGTGTCGGTATTACAACTACATTCAACTTAGAACAAATCTTCCAGCTTGGCCAGCTTGCTTTGTACCAAGACTACGAAGAAGTTCCAGATATCGAAATAACTGTAGAAAAGACCATTGATGACTACGACCTTCTTTACAATAGAGGTATGGGCGGTCACGGTGGGGTTATTCAGCTTCAGAACAACAAGAAAACTTTGGTCTTCCAAGTTGGTAACGACGGCAAGAATAACTTAGGCGACGTTGATAATACAACCTTGGGAACATTCATTGTTGCCACTGGTATGTACGTATCTTCTGCCTCTTTTTCTTTCCCAACCGACGGAAACTTCACCGAGTCCATTACCTTTGTTGGTAATAACAAGAGATTTGTACATCAGCTACAAAGTGGCCAGTCAATTAGGCATCTACCAACAAAAGGCGCGCCTAAAAGAGCCAGAGCTACTGATGTTCTTAATGAGAATGACGGATCTTCCACTGTTGCTAAAGATACTGGTGTTAAGAGAAGACAGCACTTTGTTAACATGGGTGCTCTCAGTGGTATTAGGTCAACGAACTGGACAGACGCTGTAACCAACGTGAAGAAGTATGGCGTAGCCACTGATACTGGTAGCAATGCAAGAATTACAAACATTTCTGTAAACGCTGATTTTGGTCGAGAAAATATTAACATACTAGGCCAAAAAGACCCGTTCCTGAGATTTGTCAGTCTTCCGTTTGAAGTCACTACCGAAGTTGAAGTTTTAGCTTCTGGAACCGACGTCAATGCTTTGAGTAATGAGATTAACACGGGCGCAAGATCTATTGTGCTTCAGGTTAAGAACACTCCAGACGCTGCTGACAGTAATAGTGCAGCCAACCATACATTCGGATTAGGGGACAATAATACCCTTACCTCCGTTGCTTATGGTGGTGGTACAACTGGTGGTGAAAACTCAACTATGACTTTCTCTTACCGTAACTTCAACGAACTTAGCGTTGTAAGTGCTAGTGGTGGTCATGGTCAAGGCGATTACCTCAACTAAATATATTAGTCGGCATATGCAATCTGCGATAGCCATCGCTTAAGGAAAGCATGTGGAAGATAGGCAAGTGGTATGCTGACTTTTTTGGACTTATGGGATGGAAGCATACGAAAGAGACTTAATTGTTTATGAGTTGTTTCTTGGATACAAAGAATACAAAGTCAAAGAGGGTTTGGTACTTCGTATTCACAATCCAAGCTTACAGCAATTATACAAGTCTCAAGTAGTATACAAGGAAGCGTATCGAGATGCGTTAGTTAAAGACAATTTGACTTCAGAAGAATCTGTTGAATTGTTAAAAGCGGAAGGTATTTGGTCTTCAGAAAAGGAAAAAACTTTAGAGCAAATACCTAATGAAGTCGAAGAGCTTAAAATAAAAATATTTAAGAACTTTCGACAAACTACAGTTAGAGAAGGCTATAGACAGGATTTAAGAAATCTTGAAGATCAATTCACTGAATTGATGCAAGAAAAAATGCAGTATAACTATGTAACCTGCGAAGGCTTAGCTACATATGCAAAGCTTAATTGGTTAATAGAAAATACTGTCACATTTGAGGATGGACGGCCTTACGACTGGAAAGAAGTGGGAATTAACACGGTTCTAAACCATGTTACTAAACACATGCTTTCAGATGGTGATGCTAGGAAGATATCAAGGGAGGAACCTTGGAGAAGCCTTTGGGCTTCTAGCTCGAAGGAAGGCTCGTCTATTTTTGACAGGCAAATAATTGAGCTCACTCAAGAACAAAAAAGCGTAATTGGATGGTCTAAACTTTATGAAAATGTTCAAGAAAGCCCTGACTGTCCAAGCAAGCAAATAGTTGAAGACGATGATGCTTTTGATGGTTGGCTAATACAAGAAAACCGCAAAAGAGACAAGGATAAAAAAACCAAGTCCTTAGATGATGGATTATCAGACAAGGTCAAAAACTCTGATGAGATTTTCATCATGGCTGATAGCCAAGAGGAAATAGAAGAAATTTATGACCTCAATTCAGAACAGTCAAGATTTAATATTGCTCAAAGACAAAAAGCAATAAAGGTTGCTTCTGAAAAAGGCAAGACTGCTCATGATTTAGATTTCATGGATGTTCGCACAAGAATAGCACAAGAACAAAAAGGAATCCGATAATGGATATGGAAAAGTATCAAGACTTAATAAGAAAGTCTAAAGACTACAAGGAAACAAGAGAGGAAAGATACAAGCAAATTTCAAAAGACCGCCTTCTTAAAATCTCTCAAAAGAAAATTGAGACAACCATGATAGGCGCTCTTAGTATCATAGAAAAACATTTTGGTTTTCTGTGGGGCTACGGCTCAGAAGAAGCCTTAACTCCAGAACAGGAACATATGAGAGAACAGTTCTCTCAAATAAGGTCTGAGATTTTAGACAAGGGTAACAACCAGTCTAGGAACTTAGAAGGAGAATTTGCTAATTATGATATTAACTGGCGTAGATATGAGATGACTATCCCAGTTAAAAGTTTAGAAGGAGATGAAGATGCCGGAACGAATTAAGGTCGAATCTAATGATAATGATGGAAAGAAGGTAACTGTATATATTCAGCTGCCAAATTCCAAAGTATCTAAAGAATCACAGCTAGCTTACAACAGAACTTTTAGAGACGCAATACAGTCAGGCGCTGTGTTGAGAAGAAAACTCGATGATGTTTTAATTGAGCAAGGTGTTTGGAGTGAAGAAAAAGAAAACAGATACCAAGAAATACTCGTAAGCATCAACGAAAACGAGAAAAAGATTGCTTCAGGTGGTATTAAGCTTTCTGAGGCAAAACAAATAGCATTAGAGATGAGAGACTCAAGAGCCGAGTTTAGGAATCTCATTGCAGAACGTACACAGATGGATAGCAGCACCGCAGAAGGACAAGCGGATAATGCTAGATTTAATTATCTTTGTTTTGCATGTATTCTTGATGAGAATGGTGAAAAACTATTTGAAAGCCAAGAAGACTATGAAAACGACACAGGAACTCCTTATGTAGTTGAAGCCGCTAGAGTTTTAGCCGAACGGCTATACGGCTTGGACGCAAACTTTGAAAAGAATTTACCTGAGAATACTTTCCTTTCAGATTACAAGTTTGTAGATGACGAACTAAGGTTGATTGATGAGGATGGCAATTTAGTCAACAGAGATGGAGAAAGGGTGAACGAGCTTGGATATCGAGTAGATGAAGATGGAAAGCTTCTTTCTCACGACGGTATTGAATTAGATGACAAGCTTCGTTACAAGATGGACTTTGTTCCATTTCTAGATGAAGATGGAAAAGAAGTTACGCCTCCAAACTCAGAAGAAGCTGAAGCTGAAGCAGAGGAGACGGAGATAAAGGAACCTAAGAAAAGGAGAGGTCGCCCTCCTAAAAAGGCGGCAACAAACAATCCCGAATAGTAAACTTGGAAAGTGGGTATATCGTTAGCGACTTAACTGCGCTATCGGTATGCCCATTTTTTTTAGAGGTGTAAAATGGCGCAACCATTTCAATTGACAGCACAGGTGAATTTCCAAGCACCTCAATTAACTAGATTTGCAACGCAAATTAGACAGCAATTGCAAAATCAGTTAAATGTAAATGTAAACGTCAATTCTGGTAAGGCTAATCAGCAATTAAAGAACACCGCTAAACAAACTTCCAACGTAGCTAAGCAGGCAAATCTAGCAGCGGGAGCGATGGGTAAGTTTAGTAGACAGCTTCAGGGTGCTGTTTTCTACGCTCTTAGAACTCAATTAGCATACGCCGCAATAAGAGTCTTGGTTAGAGGCATATCTGACGCCACTAGCGCAGCACTTCAATTCGAGAGACAAATGATAAAGGTCTCTCAGGTTACGGGCAAAAGTGTAAAACAACTGCAAGGCCTACAAAGATCTATTAGTGATATAAGTACAGGTCTTGGGGTTTCGTCATCCTCATTAGTAGATGTCACTAGAATTTTGGCGCAGACTGGTTTAAGTGCAAACGATACCAGAATAGCGATGGAAGCTTTGGCCAAAACAACGCTAGCACCTACTTTTGATGATATTAAAAATACAGCTGAAACTGCGGTTGCCGTAATGAGGCAATTCAAAATTGAAGCATCTGGCCTTGATAGAGTTCTTGGGCAGATTAATGCTGTGGCTGGTCAATTTGCTGTTGAGGCATCTGACATTGGTACTGCTATCAAGCGTGCTGGTGGTGCATTTAGAGCTGCTGGCGGTAGTGTAGAAGAGCTTATAGCTTTATTCACGTCCGTGCGTTCGACCACTCGTGAAACTGCTGAAACCATTGCTACTGGTTTTAGGACTATCTTTACACGTTTACAGAGACCGACAACAATTAAATTCTTGAGGCAGTTTGGGGTTGAGCTTCAAGGTCTTGACGGAAAGTTTGTTGGTTCTTATGACGCTGTTAGAAGGCTTAATGCTGCTTTGGCTTCTTTAGATCCTAGAGACATCAGGTATTCAATGATTATTGAACAACTTGGTGGCTTCCGTCAGGTTTCTAAAGTCATCCCTATGATTCAGCAATTCTCTGAAGCGGAGAAAGCTAGAGCTGTTGCCATGGCCGAGTCTGGCTCTTTAGATAGGGACGCACAGACAGCCCAGAAGGCTACCATAGTCAGGATGCAAAGACTGACAGAAACAGTCAAGGAACTCTTTAGATCAATCACTGCGACTAAAGGATTCCAAACCTTTGTAGACTTGATGATTAAGTTGGCTACTGCTGCTACTAGATTGGCTGACGCTCTTAGTCCTTTAATACCTGTCATTGGTGCGATTGGTATAGGCATGGCTGGTAGATTTGCGGCTAAAGGCTTCGGGAAGATGCTTGGCTTTAATAAGGGTGGCATCGTTCCCGGAAGTGGAAATACAGATAGTGTTCCTGCGATGTTAACTCCGGGCGAGTTCGTCATCAAGAAGAGCTCTGTACAATCTATTGGCGCGCAAAATCTCTTTGCCATGAATAAGCTTAGTAAAGGTGGTCAGCCACAGTATAAAGCAAAGTATAAAGGAATGATGTTGCTCGCAGATGCCAAGGCTCAAGACATTGCCAAAGTGACTGCTCCCGGCGGAAAGGGGTTTGTCAATAGGCTGCTAAATTCTAAGAGCAACCCTTGGAACAACTTACAAGACGGAGACAAATTTGGAGGAAGAGCCAGTGTCTACTCTGTTCCTTTTAAAGGTACTGACCCGTCAGGGGAAAGGTTTGAACAAAGAGTTGCTATGGCGTTTGGTGCTGGTTATAAAAGGGTTGGTGGAAATGCTCCTATAGACGGCGTATATAAAGGCCGACCAGTAGAAGTTAAAGATGTAAAAAGACCAACTCCAAAAAAACAACTTTTGTCGAAGCTGTTTAGAAGAAAAGCTGGCCAAGGCCAAACTAAATCTAGTTCTTTATTTGAAAAACTAACATCAGACATCGACAACCTCGCTCTTGGCAAAATGATCTATGTTGTTAACTCTACTAAGCTAGATCCAAAAAGGGATAAAAAAGCAGGCGTTAGGACATTGAGGTTTGGTAGGAGACCAATGGGCAGAAATAGAGGAGGCGGTATCTCTGGTGGTGATAGCGTCCCTGCCCTTCTAACTCCCGGCGAATTTGTAGTCAATGCAAAGTCCGCTAAAAGTATTGGCTATGGCAACCTTTCACGAATGAACAGGCATGGAGCTGCTAGGTTCAATAAAGGTGGTATTGTTGGATTCAATACTGGAAGTGCTGGAGCTGTTGGTGGTGGCAT
>CEVH01040742.1_pt1 | contig 17939 bp, 15 predicted proteins | sample 356521 | NCBI WGS metagenome assembly CEVH01 (sample SAMEA2623446, study PRJEB7988) | marine metagenome | isolation source: saline water (ENVO:00002010), including
AAACTATATCCAATAGAATGTCACGACATCATGTGTAAGGTTGGACAGGTTGTTGTAGTTGGTGGTGTTAGACGTTCAGCACTAATCAGCCTATCTAACTTAGGTGATGACCAGATGCGACATGCTAAGTCTGGAACATGGTGGGAAACACAGGGTCAACGTGCTTTGGCAAACAACAGCGTATCCTACAAGTTTAAACCAGAAATGGGTACGTACATGCGTGAGTGGGTATCTTTGTACGAATCAAAGTCTGGTGAGCGTGGCATGTTTAATCGTGAAGCATCAGACAAACAAGTTGCACGGAATGGTCGTAGAGAAACAGGGCATGCTTGGGGTACAAACCCTTGTTCTGAAATAATACTTAGACCATACCAGTTCTGTAACTTGTCAGAGGTAATTGTTCGTAGTGAAGATACGTTACAAGACCTAAAAGAAAAAGTTCGTATGGCTACCATACTAGGAACATTTCAATCAACATTAACTAACTTTAAATATTTGAGGAAGATATGGAAACAAAACACAGAGGAAGAAAGATTATTGGGAGTATCCTTAACTGGTATAATGGATCATCCAGTTTTATCAAAAACTATAGACTCTACAAGATGGCTAAAAGAAATGAAAGACCACGCAGTCCTTACAAATCAAGAGTATGCAAAACTACTGGGTATCCCTCAGAGTGCAGCGATAACTTGTGTAAAACCCTCAGGTACTGTGTCGCAGCTGACTAACTCAGCCAGTGGTATACATGCAAGACATAGTGAGTATTACATAAGAACTGTACGAGCAGATAACAATGATCCTCTTACAAAACTTATGAAAGATGAAGGAGTAGTGCATGAACCTGATGTAATGAAACCAGACTACACTACGGTCTTTTCATTTCCTACAATGTCTCCAAAAGGTGCTACTGTACGGAAAGATGTATCAGCTATTGAACAGTTAGAGTTATGGAAAATATATGCACAACACTGGTGTGAACACAAACCATCTATAACTGTTACAGTAAAAGAAGATGAATGGATGGATGTAGGTGCATGGGTATATGAAAACTTTGATATAATATCTGGTATATCTTTTCTACCATATGATGATCATACATATCAACAAGCACCTTATCAGGATTGTACGAAAGCAGAGTATTCATCTGCATTGTTAAAAACACCGAAAAGAATTGACTTCAGTAAGTTATCTATATATGAAAAAGAAGATACTACAACAGGAAGTCGAGAGTTAGCATGTACATCCGATGCATGTGAGATTGTCGATATTGGAGAAGTTGCATGATAGAGTTAGAAATTTCTGGCGATCAGTTTATTAGAGCCAGAAAGAAAGCTATTGACATGGGTACGATAGCAAACTCAATTACTAATGGTGGGGGAAACCTAGCAGGATTTATTGGTGAGATACTTGTTACAGATTATATAAATGCAAAAGAACAAAATACGTATGATTATGATATTGTTGATCTGGTAGGTAACAAGATAGATGTTAAAACAAAACGTTGCAACTCTGAACCAAAACCTCACTATGACTGTAGTATTGCAGCACATGGCACAAAACAGAAATGTGATATGTACGTGTTTGTACGTGTATTAAATAATTTTTCTAAAGGTTGGATACTTGGTAAGATAACTAAAGATGATTATTTTAGTAAAGCTAAGTATCATAAGAAAGGTGATCTAGATGATGACAATAAGTTTAGGTATAAGACTAATTGTTACAATGTTAAAATATCTGATTTGGATACACTGTATGGCTCAAAATAAATTAGCAGAATTATTTTCTTTTAAAGCATATCTAAACCAAGACGGTAAAGTAGATATACGAATGGAATCTGTAAACCCAGAAGAATTGATTAGGGTTATGGAAAGAGGTCTTCCAGATTATGAAGGCACATTTAAACTAGCATCTCTTGTTCGTTACTTAAAAACAACAGGCGATGAGATGTTGAACAAATCAACTATATATACACATTGAGGTAATCATGGCAGAAGAAGAAAAAGGGATGACGTTTGAAGATATAAAACTTATGATTGTAGGTGATAAAGATAAATTAACCCTACTAAATTTGTTTCAAGGTATTGTAAACGAAAATTCTCGGTTAAAACTTGAAGTTGAAGAGCTAAAAAAGGCTAAATCAACAGAATCAAGTTCTTAAAGACACTAGAGGGGTAGAGTGATTTCTCTGGTATAAACACACTAGAGCCTATCATTCTACCCCTCTAAGGGTCTTTATATCAAGACGTTTTTTAGTAACGTCTACTTTTTTTTGTGTAATCCACCATGTTTCATACCCATCATGGTTTTTTTCTTTTTATCAGCCATCATTCCTGCACCCATTGGTGACATACCCCCACCCATCATTTTTTTCTTAGGCATGGAAGCAGAACCACCGTACATCATTGGCTTTCTAACTGCTGAATTTTTACTATAAGTCTTCATCTCGATTCTCCAAATCACTTGAGTTAACATAATACAAAGCTTCAAGAGCTTCTTGCTCTAGTTCGCCAAAGTCTTTTCCTGCACGAACTAATTCTGTTGATACAAATTCACCTAATATAGATACTAAACTTCTAACATCATACCGAACATTAAAACCTTTAGGATCTTTTACAAGAGCTAATAGCATGTCTCCTGCTTTAGGATCTGTCATAGCTAGTTTCATTATATCTATATTGTTGGTACTTGCTACTCTTAAATAAACTTCTGCGGCCACGTATGCAGGACTAACCATTCCTCTAGCTAAGTTAAATCCTCTTGATACTAATTCATTAGGCGTAATGTCTCTAAGTAAACCTTCAATTCTAATCTGATCAATACCTGCTGCAGCTTGATCTAAAGATAACAACCTTACAAATTTCTTTGTTATTTCAAATCCTTCATCCCCTATTGCATCTCTTAAATTACTTTCTATTCTATTTAAATCAAAAGACTCTGGTTCAAGATCATTTACATTTTTTTGAAATAATTTTGCTAATCTTGATATTCCATTTCCCTGAAAGCCAGACGGAACTCCTATCTTACCATCAAACATTTTCATGTTTCTTCCCTCTAATGCTCCGTAATTACCATATGCAAATAAACCCTCTGTTATAAGATTAGCTATAAGGTTTCTTGCTTGATCCTCTGTCATGCCCCCCTCTACAGGCAAAGGACCAGTAATATCTTGTATTTTCTTACTTGCTCCTATTTCTTTTTTTGTAGGGGCTAATTTTTGATCTTTAAATACTCTTTGATCTAATACATCACCTGTTAAAATTTTAACAAGACTATCAATATTCCCTTCAGGATTACGCAGTATAGCCTGTTCAAAAAAATCTGCTTTAGATGAATCAGTTATCTGTTCAGGCAACCCTATTGATTTAAACAATCTACTTATAGCACTTTGATCAGCTTTAAATTTTTTGTCTAGCCCTTGTTCTAAATATTTATTTCTAAACTGTTCATGTTCATCTTTTAATTTTTTATGTATTTTTATATTCTGAGTATTGCGAACAATAATTTTTGTTATATCTCTTTCTTGATTAATAAGCTTATCAATATCTAATATTTTAACTTGTGCAAGATCCCCATTCTTTGTTTTTACATTTACTAAAAGTCCAGAAGCTATCTCATTAATTTTATCTACATCTAAATCTTCAAGAGGTAACACACCAAATATAGGAAATCCACCTTCTCCAATCTCACCCTTTAAGGTAGGCAATCTAATTTTACTAAAAGTATCTAATAACCCTTCTTCTAATATTTTTTGAAAATCTTTAAAATCTCTTTGCCCAGTTTTTGTTGTTAAATCAAAACCCATAATTTTAGAACCATCTTCTCTAACAATTCCATCTGACCAAAATCTATGAAGAGCTTGAAATTGATTTACTACTCTAGTTCCTGCCGCACCTCTAACATCTCCCTTTTTTCCACCTGTAACATTTTCAACAAGAGTATCAAAAAATTGTTTGTTCCATGTAGTAGGATCAGACCCTTCTTTATATGGAAAAGAATATGTTGATGTGCTAGGGTCTAACACTTGATCATCTGTTATATCTGCAATGTTATATTCTTCTGATTTTTTTCTAAGTTTTGTTTCAATTCTTTCTGATGACATACCTTGTTCTATTTTATCAGAATATCCTCCGGGTCTTATTTTATCAAACCATTCTGTTTGGTAGGTGTCTCTAGCTTCTTGTAACAGTGGGTATAGTTTTGCATCTCGTTCTAAAATTCCATTTAATGATTCTGCAAAGTTACCTATCACTCTCCCTTCAGCTTTACTTATTCTACTTCTAGTCTGAGCAACTGATTTAAAATGACGATTCATCTCTTCCATTTGAAAATAATCTACATTAACGGTGACTTCCATGTCGTCTGGTATTTTACCCTTTAAAGAGTCAGGCAATTCGTCATTTAACATCATAAAAATTTCTATGTCTGTAAGAGGAGAATCGGCAGGTATATTATGCCCTTTTCTTAAAACTTCAGCAACTTCTTTACGAACATCTGAAGCAACTTTATCTTCTCCTCCTTCTCTTGCCGCACGTTCAAAAAAATTATTTAAACTGTCTTTTGCTATTTTTCCAAAAACTCTTCCTATTTCGTTTCCTCTACGACCAGCAAAAAATCTACCACCTACAGCAAATTGTTTATACAACGGTTGTCCTGCTGCTTTTTTTTGTTCTTTAAGAAATGTTACTATGTCAGAAGATATGTTTATTTGAGCAGGTTGATTCCCTTTCATTGCCGCTTTAGTATATTTTATATACCCCATTTTTGCTTTTGCTCGTTGTTTCATTAATTTAAGATGATACAACTTTTCGTTTAACATACCTATTTTTATTTCACCTGCAGGAGTTAGTTCAAATCCCTGTAAAGTTTTTTTAACTGCTTCAATGTCATCAGCTACTTCAGTAACAAACTCATTTAGAAGTTCTCTTTTTCGTGCTTCTTCTTGCAAAGGATTTAACAACAATTCTGACTTTACTTTTTTGCCCTGTGGTTGCACAACTCCCTGTAAAGCTTGTTGAGCTTCCATCTCTCCCTTAAAAATACTATTAGTTAGTCCTTTCATTTCAAGTTCAAATTCAAATAGTTCTTCTAATATACCATCTCCTATTTGTCTTGAACCTATGTTGGCTGACATATCTTGAGTTATATATCTTTTATAATTATCAATCAATGATGCATACTGTGTTTTTCTATCTTCTAAAGATTGTAAAGCACTGTTGTGTCTTTGCTCTATTCTGTTAGATAGTTCTTTTAAACTATCTGCTCTTTTTGGATCTCTTTCCCCAATTTCATCAGCCCTTCTTCTTAATTCACGTACAGCAAACATAGATTTATTAAGAGTTCTTTCTTGAGCTTTTACAACATCTTGAACTTTACTTATATCAAACTTAGCTAAAGCAAAATTTGTAAGTTTACCAATATTTAATTTTTCTATAGCTTGAAGTGCTGGCATATTAGACATCATTGCAAAAGACGTTTGAAAAACTTCTTCAGCCCTATTTTGTTGATTTTCTGGAAAAGAATCTTTTATTGTTTTTTGAAGATCTGAAACTTCTGTTATAGCTTTTATCATATCATCTTTTTGCTCATCAGAAAGTCTTTCTGTCAACTGAGTTAATAATTTAAATGATCTTCTTTGTTTTAAAGTTAACCCCTTTGCGTACTCTGGATTAGGAGATCCGTCTGCCAATTTAAGATTTTTTAAATAAAAATTTACTTCATCAAGACTCCTATCAGTCAACATGCCCGGAGGTATAAAAGGTAAAAACTTTAAATCTTCTAAGAACTCACCAAAATTCCTAAACGCATTTTCTACGCTACCATCTATAAGACCATCTGCTTTTCTAAATGCGTATTTAGTTGGTACAGTAATTAATTTATGCAACCCTACTGCAGTTCCTAAAGCCCCTATCATTTCTCCTGTTTCTGGGCTAACCCCTAAAGAATCATGGAATGTTGCTCCTACAGTTTGTCCGAGAGATACTGCTAAATCTGTTTTTAGTGTGCCAAATAAAATTGGAGAAACTCTAACCTTTGGACTAAGGAATGTCATTCTTGTTCTTCGATTAACTAAGTTGGTAAGTTGTCTTTTTTTTGTAAGATAATCTGTGCTTGTTACTGACATTTTAGCTAACTCACTAGCTTTATCAGCTATATCGACATTTAATTCAGCTAATGCATCTATTTGTAATAATTCGTTCTCTCCTAAATTAGCACTTGAGTATCTAAACTTATCAAAAAAATCTCTGAGTTTGCTATCTGTTAAGTTTTCATTCTTTTTACTTAACATAATTTCTCGTGCTGACATGTTAGCGTATTTTTCTGGATTAGCTTTTTTAAGTTCTCTTGCTTTTTTAGCTTGTTTCATTGCTGCATTTTTTGCAAAATTAGCAAACAATGTAGATATACTTGCATTTTCTGCTAAAATAATTCCTAATTTTTCCTCTGTAGGTAATTGTTTAAAAGCGTAATTAAATAGAGCATCAGCACTTTCTGAATTAAATATACGTATGGGTGTTGCTTTATTTGTTTCAATATCATAATGCATCATGCCACCTTGTTGTTGTGGCAAATTATATATACGCTCTCCTTCTTCTTTTCCATATTTTGCTATGAGATATTCTTTTGCTTCTTTGTGTACAAAAGCATTTAAACCATCTTCTCTGGTGGAAACTCCTAAAGCTCTAGTTATAGAACCTTCCCACATTTTTTGAACGTCACTAGCTAATACCTCTCGACCTCTTACATTTTCACTTATAAGTTGTTTAGTGTCACCATAACCTAATACTGATCTAACTCTTGGGCTTATTGCAGTATAGCCTAATGCTGCTAGTTGAGTTAAATAATAAGGAGTTCTTCCAAGCTCCTGAAGACGATCTTTTGCAGAATGATAAAAGTTACCAGTGTTAAATTGATCAATCATTACTTCTTGTACAAGAGGATTATTAATGCCTTGAGTAGTTAATATTTCTTTAACATTAAGACGGTCGCTTGCTAATTTATATGCTGCAGTGCCTTTATCGGCTGTTACTATGCCTGTGCTTGTATCAACATTTGCTATTCTAGCTTCACCAAATTTTTCACCACTAAACCTTTGAAAAATTTCTTGTGCAGCTTGTTGTTCTTGAGGGCTTGCCTTTTCTGGATTTAATATTGTTTCTCTGTTTAGAGGAGCAGTAGTGCCATCTCCCATCTTATACATAAATGTATTTTGACCAGTAGGAAATCTTAAAGATCCATAATTAGATAATGTACCATCATATAATTGATCAATAACATCATTAAAATTTAAAGTAGGATCAGCCTTTAATGCTTGTTGTTGCTCTTCAGCAGTAACTATTGTATCTTGTCCAAGTGCTTCACGAAGTCGTGCTGTGGTAGCAGATCTAGAACCTTTTTCAACTTCTATTTGTCTATAGTTTTGTTGAACCATAACTAATTAATTCCTTTGATATTATTTTTTTGGTAGTATGTATATAAATTTTCGTTTCTTTTTATCTTCAGTAAATCTCCAATCTTCATTTTGTTTACCTACGTTAACACCATCTATAAAAAAATCTCCATCTTGATTTGTAAAAAATCTTTTTTGGTCAGCAAAGTGATAAGGTATAGTAGAATTTGGAGAGATAGCGTAAGATTCACCCTTAAAATCTGGATGATTTGATTTAAAAATTTGTTGATTTTGATCAGCACTATCTTGATCATTTGCAGATAATCCAGTCGCATATGGTATAGCAGTATTATGATAAAACCCTACAAAGGTATCTTGTCCTAATTTTGCACCTATGTTTTTCTCTGCTTCTACTATCATATGAGATCTTTGTAATTGATTTAAAGCAACGGCCGCATCTATTTGAGCTTCTTGCATAAACGATAATTCACCAGATGTATCTATTTGATCAAGAGCTTCATAAAATTGCATCCTATGACTCACATCTTTGATTGCAACATCTAATTGTGCTTGTGCTTTTTTAACACTTAAAAACCCAATGCCACCCAAACGAGCCATTTGCATTTCAACATCCATGTTTGATAATCTACCTGATGGATCAAACGCTCGTGCCATTTCAAATGCAGCAACAACACGGAGAGCTTGCAACTCACCTAAATTAGAATCTAAATCACCTGCTGCTTTTCTTCTTTCGTCTTCTTCAAATGCCATTGTAATAGATTTTTGTAATGCAGTTTGAGCTTCTACACTTACTTCTCTATCAAACACACCTACAAGCTGGGCAACAAAACCTCCTGATCCAAAAGTTCCTTTAACTCCAGAAACAAATCTTTCAGCAGTTCCTGCTAATTCGGTCGTACCCATTAAACTACGTATTCTGGTTAAACTGTTAAAAGATTTTTGTGCCGCTTGAAATCCACCATTCGGATCATTTATATCTTTTGGATCTACACCAGTTTGTTGTTTAAAATACGTTGCTGCAGATGCTCTCGCTACGTATTGCCCCGGAGTTTGATTAGCACCTTCAGCTTTTAATGCTGTTGTCATAAAAGGTAATAATGCTCCCATCATTGCTTTTGGATTGGCAAAATCTCCATCTCTACCAAAAAGAGTAATTAGTTCATTTGATATTTCATACATGGATTCATTTGTTAACTGTTGACTTGCTTGAGGATCTAATTTTTCAACAGCAAAGTTTTTATTCTTTAATCTAAATGCAGCTGATAAAGGAGCGTATCCTTGTATAATAGATTGTTTAGTATTCTTTCGTATTTCATTATCAAGTTTGAAAGGGTAGTTTGCTACAAGTTGTTGATCGGTCATACCAACTAAATTTGAAAACTCTCTTAATAATAAAGCATCTTTATCATTTAATTGTTGGTGTACAATCTTTTGCGTTCCCTCATTTGTTTCAAACCCTTGAAATGTTATTACAGGAGTTAGCTCACTTTTATTTTTATTTTTAAAATAATCAGTACCCATCTCTATATGAAATGTATTAAGATTTCCATCTGTTCCTAAAGCTTCTGCTAAATCTCTAGCAAACATTTTATCTTTTAAAAAAGGCGTAAAAAATCGTGATAATATAGGAGTATTGATACCCCCATCTATATTTTCATTTCTATCAGAAATCCAATTAGTTATCCACTGTTTACCATTATACGCTGTATCAGATACAAGATTTTCATATGCTTCTGGATTATTTGATCGCATACTACTTACTGCATCTATTCCTGCTTGAGTTTTAAAAACACCTGAAGCACCAGTTAAAAATTCTTCATATTGTTTTGAATCTGTAGAACTACCAACTGAAAAAATTAAATTCCCATAAGCTCTTTCATCTTGATCTACAGAGTTCATTAAAGTTTTTCCCATAGCTAATGCTGTTGGGTCCATTTTACTTTGATCTAACTTAGGAAATACTTGTCTAAAAAATTTATTTTTTTGACTATCTGGTTGTGCTGACATTAGATCATTAAAATCTTTTACAGTTATTTTAGCTTCATCATCATCATCATCAAGCCCTTCAAAATATGCAGCTTCTTTTAATTTTTGATGCTCATTGAGTCTACCAAACGCTCCTATTAATCCAGCTACAAGCATACTCATTGGTCTTCTCCTCTAATTTTTCCGTTTACTACTTCTTTCATATAAGAAAACATAGTTGGATTATTTGTTTTCATAAGTTCAAAAAACTCTCTATCATCCATTTTACCTTTTTCTAATTCATCATCATTCTCAAATAATCTATAAGGAACTTGATCTTCTTCAGCCATGCCAGCTATAAACATAGCAAGTGGTGGTTTTATAATTAAACCAACATCAGGAGTAAATTTACCTTCTTGAAATCCCTGTATCATATACCCCTCTACAAGAGTTTCAATAGACACTCCTGTTGCTAACATTTTATATAGCTCAAATTTATTATCAGGTGTCTTTAAAAAGTTTACTGCTTCTTTTAACACAACATTAGGATCTACTTGTTCTGGTGGGTTTCCCCAATTCCATCTTTGATTATCTGACGTTAAAGAACTGCCCGGAACGGCTGTGTTAAAAGGATCTTTTTTTCCTACTTCTTGTAACTTTTGATCTAACATTATGTTCCTCTTATGTTAGGGCCTTGTACAGGTATAGTTAAATCTATTCCTTGCCCTTTAATAAATTTTGTTACATTATCATCTTGATGAACTTGTTTACTTAATAAAGTTCTCATAGCATTATCTATATCAGCGTTTCTTAACCCAGCATACAAATTAGTTTGTTGCAAAGGTGGTTGTGAAGTGCTTTTATTTAAAAATCCTTTTGGTACTTGTGGATCATCTATGTCTGGTATTAAATCATCTGACAAACTTCCTGATTTTAAATACTTTTCAACTTTACTTTCTGGTAATGCCGCCATAATTTGTTTGTCTTTTTTGGGAGTTCCAAAAGCTTTCATAAAAAATTTAAGACCTGTTTTTAAAGAAAAAGGATTAGGAGTATAATTTACCTTACCTTGTCCACCTACACCCATTGCCATTATTCATCTCCTCCTGAGTTTATTATCCAATTTCCAACCCATTCTCCTATTTTTAAAGCTAACAAATCTCGTTGCTTTTTGTTGTACAGTGATTGACTATTTGCAAACTCCATTGCTAATAAACCAATTTCATGTTGTTTCTGTAAGTAACTTTCTGAGTTAGTAAAATTAAATTGTGCGTTGTCACGCATTTTTTGCCATAAAAAATTTAACGATGCTTGACTTGAATTATAAGCATTTTGTGCATTTATTCTATTTGTTTCATTTTGCACTGCTGTGTTTGCTGTATTTATTTGTCTTCTCCACTGTACGTTAGATTGATCAATAGCAAATTTCATGTTTGCATTAAATTTTTCTCTACCATCAGCAACTTGTATTTTAAATTGTTCCATAGAATTTTCTTGAGAGACATTAAATTGATTCATATTAGCTATTCTATTAGCATTTGCCGCTTCAACTTGTGAGGACAGTTCAGCAAAAAACTCTTCAACTTGTAATTCATTTTTAGCATTAAATTGTCTACGAGCATTTTCAGCCGCTGTATCTGTAAACAATGCTTGCATATCAGCTTGAAAATTTAACAAATTAGTTTTTTGTTGGTTGTCTAAATTTCTAATGTCCATTGCTAAAAACCCTTGAGCATTTGCAATAGCACCTTTCATTCTATTGTTAGCATTTATTTGATCCATTTGTGCAGTAACAACAGCATTTTGTAAGGCAGTTTTTTGTTTATTAGTTATATTTGTAAGTTGTATTCTAGAGTATGCATCTGCATCTTTTGCAGCAATAGGAACACCAGATTCCATAATAGCTTGAGTCATTGCTGATGCGGCCATTGAAGATCCACCTAATCCTCTTTGGTTCATTATAGATGATACTCTGCGAACTGCAGGTGAAGCCCACGGTGGTAATGGCTTACCTTCTTCTATACTTTTAAATAGTTCACCTAATTGATAAGATGTAGTAGCTCTGGGGTCTAGTTCTTCAGTAACAGCTTCTGCTATAGCACCTTCAGACAATGTACCCTGCATTGCATCAAGATCAATAGCTCCTGTAAATGTACCTTGTGCAGCTTCGGCTGTTCCTAAATTTGGTTGTGTTGTAGCAACTGAACCAACTTGTCCTAATGCTTCAGAAGCAGAAGGAGCAGTAACTGTTAAACCAGCAGTGCTTGCAGTGGATGTATCGATTGTAGGTATCGCTGGCAATTGACCTATATTGGAACTAAGTATTTCAGATGGTTTTTCGGCTATGTTTACTGCACCAACTGTAGTATCAAGATTAAGATTTGTTTCAGCTTTTTTTGCCGCTTCAAATTCACCCTTAGCTATAGGCACTCCCCCTAAAGCTTCTATTGCGGCTACGTAATCAGCGTAAGTTGCATATTGTTCCATAATTATTTACCTATCAGTATCTTATCTAGTTTATCTTCTAATCTTTGCAACGCATCCATTACAGTGTGCATGTCCTCTTTAACATCATCACGCTTTGCATATTCTTCACGAGTTTTATTTAACAGTATATCTAGTCGTTTCATCTCTGACAGCACACTACGAAACATCCATATAGCAGGTGCTATAATAAGTGTAAGAACTCCATTCCAAAATAGTATAGGGCTTATTTCCATTATGCTTCTGCTCCATATAAATCTGCAAAATCTATAGCACCTGATGCAGGAACACTAGAGTTTACAGATATAGTTTTATCTGTCTGAGTAGAGTTGCTTGTACTAATATTAAAACCAAAAACTATTTTTTCACCAGAGTTACCCATAGTTATAGTCACAGTTTGACTAGCTGATACACCTATGGTTGCTTTTAAAACGTATGAATTACTCAAAGAGGTAGCTGATATGTTACCAGAATTTGCACCAGACACTGCTATAGTGCCAAAACTATCTAAATCATATCCCCACACATAATAAGTTCCTGCTCTTGAAAATGTTATATTATGCACAAGACTTTTAGTTTGACCTGATCCACTTGTGCCAAACATAGTCATAATTGTATCATATTGGGTGCTTACTGATGCTCCATTATTTATATATGTTGCATTACTTTGTATACTAGAACTAGCTGCTTGATTATTAAATAAGTACCCATATTGAAAAGTATAACCTGATACAAAACTTGAAGTGTTTAAATTACCCACATTATATCTTTGTGAGTAACCACTGTTGCCATAACCTGAATCAGAAACACTTGATATTGCATTTGTTAATTCTTTTGTTGAAGGTACTTCACTGCCACCTCTATACAAGTCACTCATAGATATAGCACCAGATATGCCAAACTCAGTTCGCATATCATTCATGCTTATTGCTCCACTACTTTGAAGTGGCATGGCATTTACACCCTTGTTTATGATTATCTAATTCTTGTTTTAAATCTTTTATTGCTTCTATAAGAACACCAACCATGTTGCCATATGCTACAGATTTATATTCATTATTTACAACAACCTCTGGCAATATTTTTTCTACTTCTTGTGCAATTACACCTGTGCCTTTTTCAGCTTGCATTGTATAAGTTACACCACGCATACTCATAACTTTATCTAAAGCATTGTCTATTGTTTGCACATCAGACTTTAATCTTTCATCTGAAAAAGCTGTGATGTTTCCAGAAGCTGTTATCGCACCAGTAACAGAAAGTGTTGACCCATCAAAAGTTAAATTAGCTTCTCCATTTAATGTGTCAGTAGTGCCTGTACCTGTCATAACATAATTATTAGTGTTGTTATTAAGGGTTGTTAATGTAACTGTACCAAAAGACAACTCTCCACTACCATTAGTTTTTAGAAATTGTCCGTTGCTTCCGTCACTAGCAGGTAAAGTAAACGCTGTATCACTTGCTGTCTTTTTTAATGTGCCTATATTTGTACCAGTTGTATCCCCTGTCACATTGCCTGTTACATTGCCTGTTACATTGCCTGTTACATTGCCCTCTAGATTTGCAACGAGTGTTCCTGTAGTTCCACTAAATACTTCTGAAGTATTTGTTGCCGCAGTTAGAAGAGTAAACTTAGCTTCACTGTCATCATATCCAAAGAAACCTACTCTAGCTGATCCATCATTGTATTTAAACTCAATACCTCTATCTTTATTATCATCACTAGCGTTTGCTCCTAAAGTAATGATAGGGTCAGCAATTGTTGTTACAGTGCTATCTATCTGTGTTGTTGTGCCACTAACTGTAAGGTTGCCCCCTATGGTAACATTACGACCAAATGATGCATCTCCTGCTTCAGACATATCCAATGTTAAAGCAGTTACTTCAGATCCCCCATCGTTACCTTTAAAGACCATATCTTTATCAGATACAAGAGATTTAATTGTTAGGTTTGAACTATCCATACTAACATGACCGATATTGGTACTGCCGTTTTTAAATATTACTTCATCGCCATCAGCATCAAGAACAATGTCTCCTGCTGTATCTAGTGTCATATCACCAGAGGATAAAGCTATTGTTGTACCATCGATATTAAAATCATCAATGTTTATGCCAGAATCGATAGTAAGTGCAGTGCCAAAAGTTATTCCTGTTCCAAGTGTAATTTGTGCCGTTTCTGTTCCTGCAACTATATTACTAAATATAACTTCACTGTCTTCAGTTCCGTTACTTACATCTTTGACTTGTGTTGTTATTTTTGCAATGTTTCTAGAAGTTCCTGTGTCACTGTCAGCTTTAAATAATATTGAACCACCAAAATCATCATCGGCAGGTGAAGCTGAGTCTCTTTCAATAACAACAACAGGACCTGCAGTAGCCCCTGCTTCAGTGCTTTGAAGATGTAAAAGATTACCTGTAGCTACAGATGATAGTTTTAAACCAGTGTCAGCCACATGAGTAAGAACAATGTCACTGTCTGCTCCAAAATTTATAATAGCACCATCTGATCCCATAGTAAGATCATCACCAATTGTTATATCACCAGATATATCAACTCGTGTGCTTGCATCAATATCTACTATAGGAGCAACTATATCTATCTCACCATCAGCAACAAGATCTAACTCACCATCAGCACCAGAATTTATGTATATATCAGAATCTCTAAACTGTACTTTAAATGCAGTATCAACCAGTATGTCTTCACCTAGCCCATCTATATACGCTTTACCATCAATATAAATATCTTTCCACTGGTTGCCTGTTTTACCTAAATCTGCTGTATCATCAGCACTCGGATAAAATGTAGTGCTGTCTGTTAAGAATTGTTGGCTAGGTCCTATCTTTTCAATAGCTCCACCTTCACCTGCAGTTCCATCATGTGAGTGTCCACCTGTACCAAATGCAGCAAGTATGGCATCAAACTCACCATCAAGATCGGCCGCATTAATAACGTTGCCATCTGCTATATTATTAGAACTATCATTTCTACTATCGTAAGCTGTACCCATTACCTTCTCCCATACTGACCATACTCTAACGATATAGCATCAAATGAATATGGTGGGTTATTTGATTCTGAATTAAATTGTAAAGACACTATGTATCCTGATCCCTTTGTTTGTTTTGTAAATACAGATTTTAATGTTGCTCCACTATATACAGCAGTGCCATATGTGCTTGCTGAATCCCCATATAAAAATGTACCTGTTGTTCCTGCAGTATTTGCAACATTAATTGTATTAGGTTCTATAACTCCTGTTTCAGACAGATCAAATTTTAAATTAAAATCAACATCTAGTGATCCTTGAGGGTCTGTATATATTATAGCCTTATATATCGTTTTACGCAAGCGTGGATCTGAAATAGGAAAGTATGGAGTAGAAAAGTTTGCAACTATATCTGTGCCATCAAAATCATTTCCTGATTCCATTTTATAAATAAGCCCATTTGTATGTCCAAAAACAATAAGTTCAACACCTTGACGTAAACTAGAATGTGCAACCTTTGCCTGTATACCAGAAGTTTCAGCCCAATTAAACTGTACACCTCCTTGACCTAATACCTGTGTGCCTATAAAACCTTTTGCTGACCCTGTTGTAACACTGCTAGAGAATCCAAATATTCTATATTGTGTTTTTGATCCTATCGTAATACTAGAAAACTCTGTATGTGATTGTACAAAATCTTCTACTTTATCCTGTATAACTTTTGATATAGATAATAAATTAAAGTCTCCAACTTTTTCTGTACCTGATATAGTTCTTAAACCATCTTGTGCAAGAAAAACAACATCTCCTGCAACCTCTTGTACAGTATCACCTTCTACACATCCTATATCACTTGCTATGGGGCTTAATTGAAAATCAGCTGCACTTGATCCAACAAGTCTAAATATTTTATTTTCACAAAATATAATTAATTGATCACGAAATGTTATAAGACTTGTTATTGTGCCACCGACACGAATCATTCCTGCACCATTGGCAGGGGCAAAATCATCATCTTCATATGGTGCAGAAAATACAAGTTTATCACCATTACCAAGCATCATGTGATTTTTAAATACAGCAACGTGTTCTGCACCATCAATATCACTTGTTCCGTTGCTAGATGTTAACTTTGATAAGTCTCCTGCTGTTGTACCTTTCAATAGTAAAGGAAATCCTTTGCCGTCTACAATTATAAGATCTTCATCACCATCAAAATTATAATTTATAAATCTAACTTTTGTTGCATTTGCTCCTAACTCTATGGATGTAGACAAATCAACATGTGATCCACTTCCTGAAGGAACAAGATACAAATGAGGATTACCAGATGATTGTCCTCTTGCAACAACAACTTGTCCTCTAAACTGTACAAGCCCCAATAAACCACCAGTTCCTGTTACAGTATTTGTGTTAAATTTTGTAAACCCTTCTATACGTCTGTAACCACCTTCTATAGATGGTTCAAAGTTTGTTAGAACTCGTGCTGATCCGGGGGCTGCCGCTCCATGCTGTAAAGGAGATAAGTTTGTAATCAAACCACCTTTAAACTCTAATGGATACGTTTGCAACCTATCAGGCATTACACAGCCCTTATGTAGATATTTTCATTAACTAATACTTTTCTCATATAGTCCATGCCATCTTTAAATTTTTTAAATGCAAGTTGTGCTGACTCTATGTTATCTCTAAACATGTATGTGTAATACATAGCACCATCTACAATAACATACTTAAATCTTTCTGGTACACGTGGTACTTCATCATCTGTAAGAAGATCTTCTGTCCACTTAAAATATTCGTAACGTATCTTGTAGGCTTTATCTGGCATGGGAACAATTCCAAATTCAGCGTTTTGACCTCTAAAAACTCTTTCTGGAACTGCTCCCTTTGTAGTGTCGGTTTCATCTTCTTGATCAATATAGTTATCTAAGTATTCACTATATGTTATATGATCAAGTCTTTTTGCTTCTCCTACATTTAAACTTGTGTCTCTTTTAACTCTAAAACTTTTGTAATCAATAAACTTTGCTTCATCTGGTATAGCATAACGTGTTGTTCCTGCTACAAGTGTTACTTCTATTTGGCTATGATTATAGGGCCAGTATTCGTGATACAAATTTATATCTCTTATTGCAGCGTTTACTGAGTCTTTTATTTGTCCATAAAACCCTGCGGCCGATGCAAAATTACTTGTTGTAAGTTCTTCTTCGTTAAGTCTCTTACAAACTGTATTTACAATATCTAAAAAATTATAAGCCATTATACTCTTTCCTTAACGTTCAGATGAATAACTCGTTTTGTAACGATTGCTGCATTTGTTTGTGCCGAACTTGATGTTGTTATTTCACATACAAATCTGTATTCTTTGTTAGCAACCCCACCACTAAGCACAAGTGTTGCTGTTGTAGTGGTGTTTACGATGTTCTCAACAGTTATCCCTAATGCTGTTGCAACAACTGCTCCAGATTCATCAAACGTGTTTCCAGAACTTAACGCACTACTTTCAGTTGTTCCTGATATAATTTTCCATTGCACACTTGCTATCGTCAATGGACTACCAAAATTATCTAAATATCGTGTCCAATCAACGGTAAAATCTAGCCGTTCATCTGGATCTTTATTGGGCCATATTAATGCCATTACGCTGCTACCTTCACATTTCTATAAGGATCTTGTGGTACAAAAGCCTTTCTGGTTTGTTGATTTTCTACTGTTACCGTTCTTCTCTCTTGGAACGTTACTTTTACAGCCCTGCCTTTCGTAAATAGTGCAGGATCAAAAAAGAATATCTTAGCTACTGTTGCTGTTGCAGTTGCATCTCCTGCAATAGATGCACTAGCTGGTCTATTTCTAGTTACTGTTATTGAATTAACAGTTGCATCTGCAGATATACTTGCATTTGCTGGTCTAGAACGTGTAACTGTTGCAGTTGCTGTCGCATCACCAGTAAGTGTTGTGATGATTGCAGATGTTCCAGTAAATACTGTAGCACTACCTGTACACGTTGCATCTCCACTTATACTAGCACTAACTCTTGCTGTTACAGATGCTGATCCTGTTGCTGTTGCATCTGCAGAAACACTTGC
>CEVH01028827.1_pt1 | contig 17599 bp, 20 predicted proteins | sample 356521 | NCBI WGS metagenome assembly CEVH01 (sample SAMEA2623446, study PRJEB7988) | marine metagenome | isolation source: saline water (ENVO:00002010), including
ATTTACAATCGAGGACTCGCTGCGTGGAGAACCGGGCATCGTCCGGGAGCTTCTCCACAAGCGTGGGGATACGCGAGAGTGCATAGTTTCGTCGTTAAGGGGAAGACGTACTACACAGCGGATGCTGATTTACGTTGATTTACATGTTATTAAATTCTTCAATCATTATCGCGGGGTTTAAGTATGCCTGGCTATTCAATCTTTGACGCATATCCTTTCTTTTTTTGTAAAGTGTGAGTTCTGCATCTGCTATCTCTTTAGAAGGGGTCACCATTTTAATGATCATCCAATTAGGAACGATCATAATTCGAGTGATTTTGTGATTGTTTCCCTTTTTGAAGTTAATAAACAAATGAAGACCATCGTCACATACACCGTGATACATTTCGGCGTAGCGAATAGCGTCGACAATGAAACTGTTACCACTTTTTTTAATTTCCACACCCGTCCCATCGGGGAGAATAGCATCCTTGTATCTTTCAAGAGCAGACTTCCAACCAAAAATTTTTGAAACCATTGGCTCGTAATTGTTCTTGTTGAACAGGATTTTCGAGTTTTCTATTTCGTAAATACCATTTATAATGGAATTTCGTAACTCCTCATCACCCACCCAATCGTAAATTTCTGTATGTTTATATGTAAACTCCATGTTACTTAAACAAACTACGCGTCTTTATAAGACTTAGGCTACAAAATGACACGAATTTCTTGGGACGACTACTTCATGCAGACTGCCGAACTCGCATCCATCCGCTCTCCATGTGAGCGACTCAAGGTTGGTTGTGTCCTCGTGAAGAACAACAGGCTCATCAGTATGGGTTACAATGGTTTCCTTGCAGGTACTGACCACAAGTCCATTGTAAGGAATGGACATGAACAAGCGACTATTCATGCGGAGATCAACGCAATCACGGATGCGGCGAAAAGGGGTGCCTCCATTGATGATTGTGTGGCATACGTGACCCACTACCCATGTATAAATTGTTACAAAGCACTTGCAAGTAGTGGTATTAAAAAGATCTATTACAAAAATGACTATCGAAATGACCCCACTGTAGAAGAATTGGGCTATGGAATATCTCTGATAAAGTTATAAAATGCCGTGTCCTATATGCACAGGAGCTCTCGTTTCGAAGGCTGCGGCCAGTGTTGCAGCTGTGGTAGGTGCCGCTAAACAAGTAAAAAAGACTCGAAAAAAACCTAAATCTAAAAATAAGTAAACATGATACTTGTAGATCAGATACTTAGGTACCTATCTAAGGATATTATGTTACCATCTAAGTGTTATGCAAAGAGGAGAGAGTTAGTGTGTAGAAAAGACTGTTGTGATTGTAAAATATTCTGTAAGAAACCACCTCCCGGGTCTACACCCGCAGTGGTACTATTAAAGAATAACCCCAAGTAAAATGTAATGAACGTAGACAATATTCCCGTACACATTAGAAGGATAATCCAGGATCGTGAACTATCTATGGCACAGAAGATGGTTGCGTTCATGGCATTTATGCCGTCACTCCCAGCTGATCCTAAGAATGATCAGGTCTGGGAGGATAATATGAAGGTTGGAGAAACAATCAAAAAGATGATCGATGAAGGTAAGTTATCCATAAACGGGTTCGATGAACGTGCTAGACTTCGGATAGTTCAAGAGCCTTGAATAGAAACCCTTGTACACATATTACATGAATGAACGCTTTGAACAGTTCATGCTTGATATATAATGAATTCCATATGAAGCATGTACACGCCGCACATGACCACAAGAACACAAATGGATCTGATGCATAGATGTTAACATACACTATAAGTGCAGTGTTACATGTGATATCGTACCATTTAACTACTGCATTTTTAGGAAACAAAACATGGAACAATAATCCATTATTGAGTACTGTGTATGATATCCACGAGTTTGTTTGAAGATAGTGTAACATATATGGAATCAAACCCATTGCACATATGTGATAGGACTGTAACATACAATTTATTTACTCGTCCTCTTTATCTTTGTTTGGTCGAATGGCCCACTTGTTTTCTTTGTTGAACTTTTCATAATCAATCTCTTCGATTCCAAACTTATCCATGATAAACTTCTTGATGGGATGAACACCCTTTTTAGAATCTTCATTCTCTTTTGCATTTGGTGGGCGACGCCTCCCCTCCCCAGGTGCTTCAGCAGGTTCTACGAACTCATTCTTCTTTGCTTTAAGCATAACATTTGGTCGTACTAAAATAGTCTTTAATGTAAACATTTATAAAAAAGGTTTCGTTATCTTTAACCAAAGTAATTAATATTATTATAAAGTACCATGGTTCATCTAGATCGAATACGAGAAGAAATTAGGGTTTTAAAGTTGGGTAACGAAAAATTATTGTCAGAGAAGATCTTTTTGGTATTTACTCGACGTTTAGATTATTTTAACTCCATACATTTAGGTTTATCTCCAGAGTCGCGTATTATAGACGAACTGGACATGAAAGAAGAGGAGTTATTGAATGAGTATATTGATTTATTCAAGGACACTTTCCCATGTACATACATTTTATGGTCAAAGAAATGTTAATAATGAATGAAGTTTCCAGTTGCCAGTGCCGTTTTAGCAACCCCGAGTGCAACAAGTCCGATACCGATTTCCGAATACTCCATCTTAAGGAGTCTACCAGCAATAGTCATTGGAAGGACCCAAGATGTTAGTTGAAAGAGGCTGTAGTTCACAAGATCCGGATCTGGTAGAGCCGCTTGAACTTTGACAGACCTCACGGGACGTTTTTTGATTTTTCGCGATTGTAGTTTTACGGGTACTTTTTGTGTATAGACAGGTTGAGCAATAGCCAACATTTACTAAACTGTTCGTTATATCTTTATCTTTGTATATCACAGGATGGGAAGAAACAACTATTCCTATAATGGAATGCTTTCTGTTATCACACGTAAACCTATTTTTAGGTACAAGAGTAGACAAAAGACAAGTCAGGAAGTAGTGGATGAACTACGTGGTAAGCCAGACAACCGAAAAGTTGATAGTATTACTAACATTATATCCAGACTTTTCACGATACCGGAAGTGTATCTAGAAAGAAATAGAGCTGGACCCAAAATAGACCTCAATGGTAATTCAAATGTATCCGTCGATCAAGATTCGACTTACACAGACCTTGGTGCGACTTCGAGCGAAGCCGTGGGTAGCATAACCGTTGATGAAACGAATGTGGATCTCACAACACCAGGTATTTACTTTGTTACTTATACGGCCACTGATGCATTTGGATATTCCAGTACTGTAAGACGTTACGTTGTGGTTGAGGCTGTCGGTGGCGGTGGAGGCGGTCCAGCCGGAACTCCAGATGATCCAATTGTATTAACAATTGGGAGTACTTCACCTTATTTGGATACGACAACTCTGTACAGAGGCAAAACATACAAATTCACTTACAGTGGTCAAAGTGGATGGAGTAGTGCAGGTGTCAAATTTACAACGCAAACGACGTCGCCAGCCACTAACGCTGTGGCATGGGAAATTGGTGTTGAATATGGACCACAATTTTCATATTACACTACATGGACGGTCCCAGAGACGGTTCCAGACACGATGCATTTCTTCTGTCCCGAAAACGGTAAAGAAGCACTAAGTGGTACGTTAACTATCGCGTATCCCACGGATAGAGCATTGCCTACGAGGTACAAGATACGTTGGTTGGACCCTGATCAGGTATTTCCAGCTAAAATTGACAGAGACAATATAGATAACGCATTTGCACGCGTAGAAAATCTCTTCACTGGAAGACGACCCGCAGCTGCGGCGGCGAGTTTACATTTTGATACCACCATGACCATGGCAAACAACTTATCATTAAGTTCTGCTGCTACCGGTGGACCAACTGCGAGTGATTATACTGCAATTCCCGGTGGATTTGAGTACAACGGATGGACCGAATCAGGTACGATCACATGGAAGACGGCTGGTATTAATACTGTATCAGGAAACGATAGTATATATGATAAAGCTGGTGTTGCCAAAAACTATACAGAAATGACCACAGTACACGAAGGTCTACATGCTATAGGCGTTGGTTCGACGACTGCTATCATAGGTAGAAATTTTAATGGTAATACAGGACTTTCTATTCAGCATCCAACAGATCCCGGAACTTCTGGGAGTGAAAACTATCTTTGGACGGGTTCGAATGCGGTCACATGGTACAAAACACATTTTGGGAGTGCCATCAGTTCAGATGTTGAAGGAGTACCATTTAAAGTTGGAGACTTGGCACATTGGGATGATGCCACAAATGGGGGACGTGCAATTGAACGCACCATCAATGGGAAAACATACCTAGGAATATGGGATGAAGTTGTTACTCCAACCGGTGGTGATTACATAACTGGTTTGACCGCTGGGTTGTTAAAGGATATTGGTTTGCCAATCAATATGAGTAATGTTGAAACATCTACTCCACCAACGGTTCCAAAGACGTGGGCGTTTGATGTAGGTGCGGGTCTCACTCTTACAGCAAATACAGATGTCTACACAAACGTGTATACCAACTCTTCTCTTTCGGGAACAAACCCAGAATTGAAAATAGAACCCGAGGATGTGGTCGTGTTTAATGTTTTAGCGGGTGGAGCTACCATCAATGTGTATTCGAATACATCCGTGGGTACTATGGAATGGGATCCTCTCACGACGGGGGTAACATCTGGTACTATCACTGTAGCACCGACCAATACTAATGTAGAACAGTGGCTATATAACAGTGTTTTTTACACCGATGGTACGAATCACGGTAAGATTACGGTCAATAGTATCGTGTATGACGAAGGAAGAGATCATGATTTAGATGGCGTTTACAATAATCGCGATCCACAAAGTCTTTCGTTCACACCCGAGTACACGATCTTTACTGATTCTAAAGTTGATGCGGCTATGAAGTGGCAGGGTTCCAGTACCGGGTATTACACAGCTAATACAACCACTGCGTCAAATTTTCCTCTATACAAAGCTTCTACTAACACTAATATACCTGTGTCTGGTTTTACAGTTTCGGATGGTGAGCCATGGGCACTATCCACTGCAGTCATATGTGGGAGGAGACAAGCCGGTTGGGATCATGATTCTGGCATCGTTCTTTTGAGTGCACAAGGTGGTGCGGATGGAAACATCACTCTTTCTACACATGAAAACAAAGATACTGGTGATTTCTACGCAAAGTTCAGATATGGAACTAAACTTGAGATTACAACCAGTAACATAAATTTTAATCATTATTACACTGGATTCTATGTCGATTATGATGGTGCACAAGGATTCCGTATGTTCACATACGATTACAAGACAGAAACATTGACTCAGGTTCCCTCGGGTAATGTAGTTGTCACGGGTACCGTAGGTCCTATGCGTGCGGCAAACTTTGAAGTTGCAAAGACACCTGGTGCAGATAGATATTGGAATGGACGAATATCACATGTTACCACGACAACGCTCAGAACAGGTGTGGCTCTTCCCACAAACGCGGAAGTTCTCAATATGATTAAAAATCCCGATACATGGTTGACTACGTACAAAGTTGGAAACCCACTCAGGTTGCCAGGTGCATCGGCGGACGATAACACGGGCGTGACACCGACTTCGTTGAGTTTAGATGTATTTTCTGGATACTTCAGGCTTGATGGAAGCCTCATTCGTACACAGGGAACCTTGGCCTCACCAAATTATAGTCTCAAGGATTCACTTACAAGAGGTACTACATATTCGATAGATTTAACAGATTCGGATTTGAATGGAAAACAGATGCGTTTATCGACATCTTCCTCATCACACATCAGTCTAGCGGCAGCTCAAGCTAACATATATAGTTCTAATGTTACTTACACATCAGACTCTATAACCATCTCTGCAGGTGATGATACGCCAAATTATCTATTCTTATTCGATAATTTAGCTGTTAATGCCTTTTATATTGGTAACATAGCTCGTAAAAATATATATCTCACTCAAGGTGTAACGTATTCATTTTTCAATAACGATTATGCTTCACATCCATTAGGTTTCTCTTCTGGTTCTGATGGTTCTGGAACGGTGTACAGTACTGGTGTGCTTCAGTCACCATTCCTGTCTCAAGAGATTACTTGGGACACTTCAAGCTATTCTCCGGGTACATCGTATTACTTTTGTGGTAATCATAGTGGTATGGGTGGTGAAGTTTACATTCAATCCCCGACGTGGACCGTTACTATTATATCCACTTCGGATGGTAATAAATATGCAATGAACGGCACTCAACAAATGGCATTAAATTTAACTAGGGGTACCACATACACTTTCAACATCAGTGATGGTACTACACACCCTTTCAATATTTCTACGGAACCTGATGGAGCTGGTACAGTGTATGGAGCATCTGAAGGTGTATCAGGTTTAGGAACAAATACTATCACGTGGACGGTTTCATCCAATGCACCATCAACATTATACTATTATTGTAGTAATCACACTGGTATGGGTGGAACTATAAACTTACAAAACAGTGCATTTTCTTTGACTGTTGACGTGAGTGGACCCCGAGACGGTCCTATCGAGTTCACGGGAAGTGGATACCCGGCATCATCCTCTACGACTACTTTCATGAAACGGTCCATAGGTGATAGTGACTCGACGGCTATTCAAAAATCAGCTCAAGCGACGAAGGTGTATTACTTCACAGGTCTTTTGGCGAGTGGCCCGACGGTACCCTCTCAAGAAGCACGTTTAAGAAACGATGTTTCGTACGACGCGACAGAACATTTTCTAGTGAGTAACTAAAGAGGAATGAATTCTCTGACTGAAAAAATACACGCAAAGTTTTGTTCCGATGATGCATGCAAGGAATGCAGTAAACCCGAGTGGATTCCTTGCCCGCATTGTGGTGTGGACTATATGAAAACGATGATGTCTGAACATTTTAAAGTTTGTCCTAGTCTGCGTACATGAGTCCCGCCATTCCATTTTTTATTTTGATGAAATTGTAGTTCACTCCATAGATTGCTCGATTAATATTTTTCGTACAATGTATCCGGAATGAATCTATTCGAGAAAAGTTAAGTGACCCCGTCATCTGATACCTGGCTGTGTTGATACAGAAAGGATAAAAGAACATGTTCTCAGCATTAGACGACGAATATTCAGTGTGGTAATATGAAGGTACAGCTGTGAAGAATGGTATCGCCGTTTGTTCATCTGTGATGTCGGTACCATTGACTTCTAATCGAACTTTATTGGTTATAGAAACGAGGTTAGAGGAGGCAGAAGCATTACTAGATGCGATGAATTTTACGGGGTGGTTAAAAAACAAGTTTTGAACAATGTCATTGGATGGTTCCATTTTTTGAACTTGGTAGATGAGCATTGTTTTCTCTTCTGGGCTGGCTACCATTCTTCTTTCATCTTCATCTAAGGCAACATAGGTTGCGAAAAATTTCGGTGTATAGTTGGCATTCAAGTTTGAGCTCCATTTAATCTTAAGACGTATATCGCTATATTGGATTGCGATGATAGGAAGACTGTATCCCCAGCTTTCACAGAAAAACATACGCAGAGGGTAGAAGTAGGATTCGGAACCCAAACCACCGTGAAGAGAAGCTTGGTAAGACTTTGAAAATGTAGTAGCCAATAAATCAATGGCAATCTCTTCGGTGAATTCTGATGACTGGCGGTCTATAAGTTGATCACCTATGTATAGTTCAACTTCGTCAATGACATTCGACCAGTCGTCAATAAGTTTGGATGTACCGTTTTCTTCGACAGTCAAAAAACAATAGTTCAACATGTCACCCGATCTACGAAGATCAATCGTAGATGTGATACCAGCCTTGGGGTTACCGTGGATGGTTTGTTGCTCCTGAAAGATTGAAAAATTTGTGTGTCTCTTGTGTGTGGAATTAAAAAAACTAAGCTGTGGACTGCCCGTGATATGAACATCTTGTGCACCGAGTGCCACCAATCTCGTGATCGCACCAGATCCAGACATTTCTATTATAAAAAAACAAAATAATCTAACCTAAGTAAGCACAAATCAGGGGTATTGACATCAAATGTCCAACACCTCCATGAAAATGTCTTCCGTCACTGATTACATCCTCAAGCTCGAGAAGCTCAACGAAGAGTCTCGCATCAAGATCGAGCAGCTCAAGAAGATGCTCACCGAGGCCAACGAAGAGAAGGTCAATGCCCTCAACGAACTCAACGACATGAAGTTCAAGTCTCTGTACCACACGACTGCTCGAGTCACCGAGAAGTGTGTGAACCAAGGTCTTGTTGACTTCCTCAACGGTCTTGCCGACAAGACGTCCGACTTCTACAAGGAGGCAGCTTACAGAAGGGCTGCCAGCACCATCGAATCTCTCTCTTACGCAGTTGAGAGTGGCGAAAGCCTTCGTAACATCCGCGGTATCGGTCCGGGTATCGCTTCCAAGATTGACGAGTACATCGAGGATCAAGATTCTGATTACACTTACTCCGAGTCCGAGTCTGACTCTGAATCTGTTGCATCCAACGACGATCGCGGTTCTTTTGTTTCGGAATCTGACCAATCAGACCTAACCGAGTATGATGTTGACACCGATGAGGAATACTTTGTATCCTACAACCACGACATCTATGACATGCTCTGCACTTGTGCGGATGAAGTTCCTGACCGTTTCAAGAAGGAAGCTTACTTGAGGGCTGCTGATGCTGTTTATCATCTTCCTTTCCGAGTTAAGAATGCGAAGGACTTGGCCAATGGACCTAAGAAAGTGGTTGGTATTGGTCCGAGCATTGCCCGAAAGATTGATCAATTCCTCAAAAAGGACCTTAACGTTGATCTCGTTAAGGTACTTTCCAAGCTTGGAAACCTTGAGCCGGGTATGTACAAGTCCGAGGCTTATTGGAATGCAGCTGAAAAGATTGCTGATCTTGACTACATTGTAACTTCTGGTGATGATGTAAAGCATCTTCGTGGTTTCGGAACCTCGATCTGCAACAAGATTGATGAATTCCTTGACACTGGTACCATTTCCAGGCTGGAGGAACTTTCTCAGTAATTACAGGACATGCATACATTATCTTTTGTGCATCCAACCATGTACAAAAAAGAAAACGTGAGATTACCTAAAAGAGTTGTTAAACAATTGAAAGAAGTCAGTAGACTTTCTACCAAAAATAAGTGGGAATATGCGGGTGGTATTAGCTTAAAATGTAATGAAAATGAATACATATTTGGTGATTTAACACACACAACTTCCAAACACAGAGACACTGTTTCCATAAACGAAATAGAAGACGTATGGCCAACTACTATAACATATCATACACACCCGGGGGTTGCATTAAACGACTCTAAAATATCAGAAAAAGATGAAATTTTCGCAACGCTACCAAGTAATGCTGATTTCGAGGCTTTTATTCGAGGATTTCCCGACATGCACACTAACATAATATGCGACTTACATGGATATTACGTTATTGACATACTTGAATCAGTAAAAAATAACAAAAGTCCTATACCACTTTGTGTAGGTTATGCTATGAACGAGTTTAGAAAAAGACCAACGATGCGACATAGATCATTTTCCGAGGACAGATGTGAGTATTTTTCTACAACCATGTATGATTGGCGTTCGACCATAAATTTCGAATTAAATTACTACTTACGAAACAAATTTGGTATTTCTATACACTACTACAGCTATGATGATACCCCGGCAATTATATCTATAGATCTGGATAATATCGATTGATTGCATCTTCTAATTCATCAACTTCATACCACGCTAAATGACATTCTTTTGCTTTCTTTCCTTCAGTTTCACAAATTTCTTGTGCTTCTTTTATAGCTTCTTTGAAGCGTAAACGAAGTCTCAAATTCTCTGCTTTTTTTGGCTCTACTTCCACTGGTTTCTTTTCATATACATCTTTGAGTACGTTTTGACTTGTCTTGATTAATTTATGTTTGTATAAGTCATTCGATGAATATGCAACACACTTCATCTAAGATAACATATTATTAAAGTTTTAAACCCATGGTGCTGGTAATTTTTTACGCGTTTTTTTCCTAGCTTTTCTCGACATACACAACATTACGATGACCAAGCTTATTTTTGACATTACTCTTCTTTAAGAGCGGGATTTCTTTTGGAGAATGTCAATGCACAAATTCCACAACTAAACATGTTTACAAAAAACTGACATCCTAGCACATGAACTTTATCAATCAGTGGGTGATCCTTATACATAAACCATAACAACACCGACATTGCAGTCTCGTAATACACTCGTATCATGAGGTTTGACACGAGATATAGTTTGTCCAAAGAAATGTAATAAACACTATGTTTTGGTACCAATCGGCGTAAGATTAGAATGGAAGTGTCGAGTTCCACGAGACTCAATCTTGCTGTGAAATTAGATTCTTCTGGGTGCATAAAAGGTCGTAGGAGGAAAATGAGAACGACTATGTGATGAAGAACAATCAGTTTTCGAAGAGATGGTATAACTTTAGGTTGAATAGTAATCCAGAGTAAATCGTAAACCATATGAACAGCCAAAGCGTGTGTTAAAAACATAGGATAAATCACATACCCAAACACCAACTCACCAACTGATAGAACAGAATACGGAACTAGAAAGGCTGCTGTTGCGATATCGTGTATTCTGACAGGGTTCATGATATATAATGGTATTTTTTTCATAGTTTTAACCAGGATGAATCATTGTCTCGTGTTTGGAGCCAGGGGTCACCTAGCTCAGACGAGAATTATACCTGCACTGGAAAAGATTCCGTGTCCTTATACACCAATCTCTAGGAAACAAGTGTCCAACCTAAAGCATTTGGAAAATGTTCCAGATGTTGTTGCTTACATGGCTATCCCAACACATAATTTCCAAGAGAATGTCACACCTTACTTGGGCATGATCGATCCTTTGTACATACTTGAAAAACCGCATGGTCATTCATTCCAAGACTTTGAGTCTATACAATCTTTTATTAGGGAAAACAATCTGAAGGTTCTGTATGCTGACCATTACCTTGGTAAATCTGTTTTAGACAGAATCGAAACACCTGATAACCTAGATTCAATCAAAGTCGTTTTACATGAGAGTGCGGATATAAACAACCGGATTAATTACTTTGATAGTGTCGGTATAGTACGTGACATGTATCAAAGTCATTGTGTTTTGTTGTTTGCATCCATCTTAACAAAATATACAAACAAAAGTAGAAGAGAAATATTGCGTGAATTACGAAACGTTAAATCAAGAATTGTAGAAGTAAAGAAATCAGGTGGTTACAAAGGGTCTACTCCTACACAATGTAAAATATCTATGAAGTACAATGACATACTATTAGAAGCTGATATAGCTAAAATGGTTGATGAAAAGAAAGGGATATACATCAACTATTCTAATTTTTATAACTTGAGTAGTGGTCCCTGTCCATATGAAAAAATGTTTGAAAAAATCCAAGTACGTGATGAATCTTTTTTTCTTGACGAAGAAGAGATCAAGTGTTTATGGGATCACTTTTCAATAATAGAGTGTTGACCAAAAAAATTACGTTGAGCCATCAGAAAGTTTAGGGAAGTTTTACGTTGGTGAATAAAATCAAACTGAGTGAGTGCGGCTTGTACCGCAGGACAAGGAATGCTCGCTGAAGTACAATACATGACAAATACACGTGCATCATCAACAGTTTCTTCGGTGATGTTATACCAATTACTCGTAATCATTGGGCAATCAATGATGGTTCCGTTCGACCAAGCATTCATTGTCTTTCTTTTATCAACGTTCCTAGTATTCATAACTTTGAATCCTTCGATCAAAGCCATAGCAAATACGAAACGAAGAGTAGATGCGGCGACATTACTATCAATCGCATAATTGAGATGTTGGTTTACGTTAAGTGCTTTGACATCTCTACTCGTAAGTCTGGCATTGAGAGCTGCATTAAGAACTGGTGTCGGAATGTCGTACTCTAGAGCTATCTGCGACGTCCATGTTCCCGTATTATTCATTTCCGCCACATCTAGAATTTTAGACATGTTATATTCTCCTAGAACCTTCTTTGCGGATTTTACAATATACCCATTTGCGTCTGTATCCATCAGTCTGTGTAGAGACTCTGACATATAATGTGTGTCTTGGTTACAATAAGAAAATACATCGGCCACACCTTGTAGCATCCCATATTCTACACCATTGTGAACCATCTTAGTAAAATGTCCAATACCATAGTCATCTCCCATATGAATGTAGTTTCTACAAAAGCTTGAAAATAGTTCTTGATGTTCATCAAAGACCTGCTTCTCACAACCAATCATTAGAGCTGGTCCAGTAAGTGCACCAACTGCACCACCAGACAGACCTGCACCCATATAATTTACACCCTTGGTTTTACACTTGGACCCTCTAACACGTGAGGTTCTATAGTGTTCATTCGAAGTGTCGATGATGGTATCATTCGGATCCAACTTTTTGAGGAGTGTGTTTACTACACTGTCAGTAGTTTCCCCGTTCGGTAGAGATGTAAAAATTGTACGCGGTGTATCCATTCCATCGACAAACGAGTCAATATCGTTATAGCCATGTATCTTAGGACTACTACTGGCGACAGACTTTACCTTTTCAGGTGAACGCTCATAAACATGAACATCGCGAGTACGTTGAAGGTTGTAAGCAAGATTCCCGCCGATAGCACCAAGACCAATGAGACCAACAGAAGGCATTAGTTCTGAATGATTATGTACTTATAATTTTAAGTACATAAAGACTCTAGTCTTTTAATATGTACATGGAGGGAACAAAGTTTAGACCTTGTTCATGGTGGGAGAAGATCATTCCCGTAGAAGATAAACCTATCAAATATTTGGAGATTGGTGTACATCACGGTATGAATTTATGGGAGATTTCAAATTCTTACTGTCAAAACAAAGACACTGAAATACATGCGATAGATCCATGGATTGACTATGAAGAATATCCAGAATATATGGGTAAACAAGATATCATCTACAACCAATTTTTAAAGAACCTAGATAATGCTCCACAAGATGTAAAAGACAAACTGAAAATCCATCGTGGTTTTTCTCGTGACGTGATCCCAACCTTCGAAGATAATATGTTCGACATCATTTTCGTTGATGGTAATCACGAAGCAGAATGGGCTCTCGAAGATGCTGTTCTTTCATGGCGTAAGCTTAAATCGGGTGGGTGGATGATTTTGGATGATTATGGCCCTGATCCAGTTAACCCAATCGCGGGTCTACAGGCGTTTGCAAATGGATATAGAAACGTCATTGACATGGATAACAGTAGTATCAATGACGGTCAGATGTTTTTGAAGAAAAAGTAATTTACTATTCGTCTATAAATGGTGTTTCATTTATACACGAAAGGTAATGTCTCCTCCGACCGGGTTCGAACCGATGACCTACAGGTTAACAGCCTGTCGCTCTACCAACTGAGCTACAGAGGAATGATCCTCTCTACTAGAATCGAACTAGTGACCATTGGAACTACAGTCCACTGCTCTACCGACTGAGCTAAGAGAGGTAAGGGGCCATCACATATGCTTGTTCGGGGAGCCTCATTAAGGTGAACAGTCTTAAGAGTCTCCCACATATGATCCGGTTTGTGATTACTGGGTACGAAGTGTGGGACTTCCTAAAAAGGCACCCGCCTACCAGATAATCACGGTTATTCAAGCTTTGAGTTAGAGTTGGCCTTTGTCGATGCCCTGTATTTCAATATTTTGTCCCAAAAGTCTAGGACACCGACCCCCCTCTCAACCTGAATAAGCTCCCACCTGGATTCGAACCAGGGGTAGTGGATTCAAAGTCCACTGTGTTTACCAACTACACTATAGGAGCATGATCTCCTCCGGCCGGGTTCGAACCGACGACCTACAGGTTAACAGCCTGTCGCTCTACCAACTGAGCTACAGAGGAATAGTGCTAAGAGTGGGATTTGAACCCACGAGGTGAAAACACCAACCGATCTTAAGTCGGTCCCCTTAGACCTACTCGGGCATCTTAGCTTAACTGAATAATTTACGGTTTAAATCTTTAAGTGCTTAGGAGTCCACTCGTAAGATATCCTTTCCTTTAGAGACTGTCTATCTTTTTCTTTTTTTGTTTCGATTCCGGGGCAATTGTGCTTTTCTAAACGCATACACTTCATACAAAACTTTCCCGGACAATATGGACAATCAATAGGTATACCACACTTCTTTTTGCAGAACTCACACGGCATATTATTTATTGATATTATAATATGGTGCCTCCGATAGCGAAGTTTATTATTACACTCAACTCTTTTTTAACTGCCATAGTTTGGGTCGATACGTATAATCTAATAAAGAACAAAGGAGATAACAAATAAATGGCCCTTGCTCTTTCAACTTTTAGACCTGTATGTCTTTCTGGTCAGAAAGAATATAATAAGCTCAAAAGGAAACTGAAAGACACAACATTTGGATATGGATCTGTTATCGCAACATCCTATTTCATCACACAAGGATCTACGGAGGGACTTTCCGCGGTTCTTGGGGCTTTTAGTTCGTATACGTACATTTCTCTTCTAGAAGATCATGTGGATAACATTGAAAATTCTCCATTTCAAAAGCAGTTTCTAGCTCCGATAAGTCTAGCAGTCTTTGAGATGTCATGGAACAGTGCACCTTTTAGTTTTGATTTTGATTATGGGGCAACACTTGTCGGTTTCTTGTCTTACAAACTGGCATTATCGGCCGTTCTATATGATATGGTACGAGACATGATGATCAAAGATAGTATCGAGTCTTATGATACCTCAGAGAAGAAGTACAACGTAATTAAAAAAGAAAATGATGAGTAAGTATATAATGCTTCTTCTAGCTATCTTCAACACTGCTCGCGAGATGGGTCCTCAATATATTGTAAACTTCGCTGATTGGATTAAAACTGCTGTATGGAACGCACCATTCCGAGTGTTTCTCGATGTAGAACTCGAACTTCTCAGGCTTAACAGGCGACTGGATCCCGATTCTGAATCTGATGAGGAAATTCAACCTGAACCTGAACCAGAAGAAAAGTCTTACTTTTCTTACCTAAGTAACCTTTGGAAAAGTAAAAAGGTAGATTAAATGTCTGAATACGTTGTACCACTCAATTCCACGTTCGTTCATTCGGAGAAACCACTTGGTATTCCAGGTTTGGCATCCGACGAACTCAGGATTGCTTTTCTTCAAGCTACCTCACCTCTTTGCCCAGACGTTCAACGCAAAATCTGGGAAGAAGTTCTTTATTGCACAGTTCCTATTGAACCACCACCTGCACCTAAAAAATGCCCTTCGATTTCATACGTTCGCTCGTCGATGTCTTTGCCCCGAAACATATTGAACAATCATCACTGTTAACTAAACTTTCAAAGTGTAAAATAATCGAAGCTGTTAATGACTGTGGAGAGAAACGCTATATTGAGATGGAAAAGGAGTATCCAGAATTAAAAAAAGAACAACTGGATTATTTATACACAAGATGCAAAAGTTTAATGCATTTTGTGAATAAAAGAGGAGTTCTGAAAACCAGTGATGACGACTTGGAATTGTTGTACGGTTTTGCAACCAAAGTAAAACGTATTTATGACAATATCACGATTGACATTGATGACCTGTACTTGGAGTTTAAGTCCATCGAAAGGAGGATAAAAGGAAATTCAAAGTCATTTAGAGATCTTAGCAATTATAGTTTAGGACACATGTAATGGAATGCCCGGTTTGCTATGAACAGACTGCCAGATGTCGATTTAAATGTGGTCATAGTTTTTGTCACTCTTGTACAAAAACATGGCTTTACAAAGGTAACTCAACATGCCCCATGTGTAGAAAATCCATGTGCTTCGATGGTATGATACGATTGAAAAAGAAGTGGAATAGAGAAAACTGTGAAGACACCTTTCAGGGAATATTAGAAGAAGTTTTCAGAGACTGTGGTGAAACATATAGAGACGTTTTACTGAACTGTATAACTTTGGTACAAGAACGTTTTAACTACATATCAAAACGTTTTCCTGATTTAGAACCAGTTGATGTAGACTTTGTGCTTCGATATGCATGGATACCGATCGAAGCATTGTTGGATCATCATTTCATCGAATATTATGATATTTTCACATTCGAAAACCTTCTGTTTGTAAATAGAACAAAATATGGAAACCTAAGTCGATGCAGGAAAGTTGAAGTCTCAACTTTCAAACATGGACCGCTTTCACAAAATTATGGAGCTGTTGGACAAGAACTCCGAGAATATCCCGGAGGGGGACTATTTGGAGTTGGTCAATACGGTTGCCGAAATTCGGGAACGAGTAAAACCACCATCATTTTTACTTGACCAGAATGAGCCAATGACAATTTCTGCGTATCCAAGACCGTTTGTTCCTTTTGACGATGCCGAACAAGAAACACTTCGTCAGTTCATCGAGACTCTGGATGCAGAATGGAGTGAAACCGATGACGTGGAACCCGAACTTGAAGTGGAACATCCGGGATATACATTCAACACTGTACCGGATATTCCTTTGCAAGCTGTTGTGGAGCAGATGCCTCGAGACATTTATGATAGATTGGTTACATCTACTGGACCAGTTACTACTCAAGTACGACACGACGAGGATGGGTGGTGGGTTGATGTGAACTGGCCAAGCGGTGATACATCGAGTTATCCAGGTGGGATCCATCATTCCGCAGAGAATAATGGAGCATGGGTAAATCTTATGCGAGAAATTAGAAATTTCCAGTTTGCAACTCCGATGGAAGTAGATTGATATTATTCACCGATGAGATCTATTTCTTTTTCGTAGGTGTGTGACAATAGAATAGTCTTCAAATCTCTTGTAAATGTAATATACTTTTTTGGAATATCACCCCATAATCTTTCGTTTGATACAAAGTTATCTATCGCTCCATCCTTCAATAAAGGTTCAAGTAATACCCAATTAGGTTCAGTGTATTTTATTTTGCTACACCCTCTTGCAAATTTACGAGCATATATGTACCACGCAGCTATGCTTTTGTAAATGTGTATTGGTCGTTTACCCTTTTCCAGACATGCACGAAGAGATGGGACAACAAAGGTGTGGAATTTTGTAAATCCATCCATACATATGCGTTCTAAGTCGTCAACATTAGTAGAACTTGTAAAACGTTTTTCAACTGTGTCTACATAATCATAAACATCAAATGGTAAATCATTATCGATCGACGGAACAATTTCCTCCATCTGCAATTTTTTAAAGTGTTCCCTATGATCTTTGTCGTTCATTACTTCGTCAAACGTGTTGTACCCGGATAAAACACCCAAGTATGCCAAGGATGTGTGTCCACCATTTAAAATTCTTATTTTTGTTTCTTCGTATGGTTCTATATTGTCTGTTATTGTAACACCAACTTGTGTTAAGTCTGGAAAGTCGGATGCAAATTTATCTTCTATGACCCATTGCGTGAATTCTTCTGTTTGAACTGCATTAAACCCATAACCTGGAAATATCCTTTCCACTTCTCTTTTCATTTTTTCTGATGGTCGTGGTGTAATTCGGTCGACCATACACGA
>CEVH01021486.1_pt1 | contig 17344 bp, 19 predicted proteins | sample 356521 | NCBI WGS metagenome assembly CEVH01 (sample SAMEA2623446, study PRJEB7988) | marine metagenome | isolation source: saline water (ENVO:00002010), including
GTTTAGTGATATTTTTGATTTTTCCTCGTCAGTATAATCGATAGTTATACGATTCAAGAACCACGATTTAGGCTTACCGACCTCAGCCCAAACGTGAGCGTCATAGAATCGACGAGTACTGACGAATCTTCTGTCTAGATTAGACTCGGTTAATCTAGTACGCAAGTCCCACAGCATCTCAGCCCAATCAATAAAGACACCGACAAGGTCTCTCTCTAGATTCCTGTCATAATCTACCCATATTTTAACATCTCCAAATCTGTCCATCTTTGCACTATCTTGTTGCATTCTACCGCTGTAAGAAAAGTCCATACCATCTCCCCAAGTATTAGCTATCTCGGCATGATAGTAGTTGTCATGCTTAAATGCCATAGGGTCGTCAGTTCTATTAGGAAGAGCTATAAACCCTTGATTGTCGGTCATGGCATGAGTAACTAGAGCGACGTTAGGGTCGAAGCCGTCAGCTTCGTCGAATAAATTTAGACCACCATTTTCGAAAGCATCGACAACTAGGCCGTTATGGTAGCCACCATTAGCATCCATCTTACCTAGTAACTGAGCTTCTGAGAGGCCACCACTACAAGCTATATATTGCATTGACTTCTTCGGTTCAAGGCCTATGGTCGGTGCTATAGCTGACCAAGCATTCTGAACTAGTGTCGATTTACCTGTTCCACTTGGGCCGACTAGCAAGACTCTTTTCTTGATTTGTAAACATTCTATTACATCGACCATCTTTTCATGAGCTGAACCCTTAACATCGACAGGTTTAGCTTCACCAATTTTAATCTGTATTGGTTGCTTAAGCTCACTAAGCTTTTTGTTAACCATGTCCTTAACACTTGTCGTTAAGTCTTCGCTTTTCTCCTCAAAGGTGTCCACTACGTCTCGAATAGCACCATCGACCCTATCATCTATATCAGTACCGACCTTAGATACGACGGCATCTACAATCATAGATTCTAAGCCGTTAGAGTTAGGTGCTGCACTCTTCTCGGTGCTAGCTGGAAAAACAAGCATTTCCCCTGTTAAAAGAAAATGTCTACGCTGTTCATTAGTAGCGGTTTGAACCCAGGATGATGGTTCATTATTAGCTCGACACTCTAAAATACAATGCTCCTTGAGCCATTTGGTTGTACGATGTTCGAGATTTGCTGTTTTGTAGTCCATAAACTACCTCCTAGTTTGGGTTGTTGCAAAATTTCGGTATATATTATATATCTCTATACTTCGTATAGAGAGATATATAATTATAGCTTGCTAGCTTTGTCCTCGGTTACTCTAAATTCGCCGTCTTTAGTGAGGATAGCCTCCTTAATAATCTGTCCATCTATTCTGAATCTGTATATTCTAGTACCATCGACTAGCTCTTTGTGAGTTATTTCGTGGTCTAAAAAAGCATGAGAGTTTTTAGCACTAGTTCCAACTAGCACCTCTACCTTGTTATGGCTCCTCACTCCATAAGATTTATCAGATTTATAAATACAAGACTCTATTTTGTTCCAAATTGGATATGCTTTCATTATTTATTCTCCTTATGAATAGTTTTGAAATGTTCTCTTAATCTCGTCGGTATTACTACTGAGTTGTTACATTCAGTACAGCATCTACCCTCTTTAATAGGCTCAGCATTATGACCATCTTGCCACTCGAAGTCTCCACTAGTAATAATGTCTATTTTTAGTCCACAAATAACACAATCTTCTCCGTCAGTCCATAAATAGCCATAATTGTCGTCAATATCTTCTTTAATAGTTCTATAATGGTCATCTTCTTTAACCCATTCTACTTGTTCTATATATATCTTATTTAGTAACCATTCTATCTCTGAAATGGGTTCATTGCACTCTTCTATAATCCATCTTGCCACCTTCTCTATCTTCTTCTTTAACATAGGGTTATTACTAGTCATAATAATCCCTCCTCTTCTAGTTGGTTAAGTTTATCGTTAAATTCTCTCTGCATTTCCTCTCGGTCAAGAACATATTCCCTGTTCTCGCTGTCATCTCTCCAATAACCATAAACAGGTTGAACTATTGTTGTCTTCAATAACATTTTATTGTCAAGCTGTCTTACAAGTTGCTCTAAATTTAATCTTACAAGAGTTATATCATACTCTCCTAAACTCTTAAGCTTGTCGAGCTTACTGATAGATTCTTTAAGTACTCTGATTACTTTCCTGTCCATTATTCTAATCTCCTATTGCTATTAGGGTTTTATATTCTCCATTACTTACTTTTCTGAACAAAGCAAACCATAACGGCTTTGCTGTCGTCAGACCGAACTGATACTCTCTATTGCCGAGATTTATAGTTCCTAAATATCCATGCTCCAATTTGTAGATTCGTAAGAATCTATTTTGAAATATAGTCATCGAGCTGTCTCCTTAAAATAGACTGATTAATTTACTGACTAAATATATTGACAAAGCTATTCCACAGCTAGCTAACATAAAGAATGATATAAATAATACCATGTCGACTATTAAGCTGATTAGATGCTTGGTATTTCTTCTCATAGCTCCTCCTATATGGCTAAATGGCCACAATTTCCGTTACGAAGTAACCTATCACTCTCTAGAACAAGCTTTAGCTTGCCCTCTGCTGATGGGTTGGTTTTATACTCATTTAAAAGCTGGATGAACTTGTAGTATTTCTTCACTATACTCTCTCCTTGTTGTTGTTTTCATATCTTCTCTTGTTAGACTCTCGGTTAACATAGCTAGTATGTCGGCTAGCTGACTTCTGCTCTGTGTGCTTAGTATGACCACTTAAGCCTATTCCCTCTGAGCTGGACACTTTTACCGAGATAAAAGACCCGTCTTTCTTGGTTTTGGATTTTTGGATGGTTATCAATTTCGGCTCCTCTCTTAAGCTAACTTTGGGTTATACTTACGTATAAACCCAAAGTAAGCTTAGGGTGGGTTCTCTGGCCGTTTTCTGGAGGTGCTAGCATAGTCTGTCGGCTATGATATATAAAGCTCATAGCTTGTCGGCTTATGCTTATAAACCGAGCATTTATGGTCTGATTGCTGAGGACAATCCTAGTGTATAGCTAGCTATATCGAGGTTATAGCCTAGCTATTGCCGAGGAGAATAGTCCTACGCGCGGAAATAGAGCAAAAAAAAAGCTCAGCCCTCTCCGCGTAGAGAGAACCGAGCTTCTTTTCGGTGCTAGCTAACGTAGTTAGCTAGTTTGCACAAGCCTGGCAACTGCTTACGCAGTTGTTAGCTAGCGTCGAGCTGTCCCAGTTGACACACTCCAAGCCATCTTCGATGGCTTTGTTGTTAACAGCCAACCAAGCATCTTCGATGCTTTCCTTCGCAGGGCTTGGCGTGTTAATATCCTGCACGAAAGCTAGATAAGCTTCCTCGTCGTGAGCTATCTCGCTGACGGCTTGGCACTCGACGAAGTCGAGTACCATTTGGCCTTGACCCATAGGGTCAATCGTTTCCAGCTTCGCTGGAGTTTCGTGGGATGTTGGTACTTCAACAGCTACGCTGTTGGCTTGCTTGATATTACGCATAAGATTCCTCCTTTACGCGTTGGTTAGTTCCTCGACACCTCGTCGAGAAGATGCCCTAATTTAGCCATAAAAAGCGAGGCATTGCAACAAAAAACTAGCAATACCGACGGCATTGGTTGGCAAGCTAGCAAACTTCGTCTCAACCTTACGCGTAAAATCCGACTCAACGCGTTTCGCGTGGGGAGAACGCGCGCGGGCGGGGGCACTTGATATATATGTACCCTCTATAGAAAATTTGCCCTATTTTTACGTATCCAAGCTATAGCCTTGTTATAACCTATACCATAACCTCAGATAACTCTTCTATTTCTACTTCTATTTCAACTTAATATATATATAATAAGAAACTTTACAGTTTCTATGGTGTGTATGTAAGTTTATCATTAAATTTCTTTCAAACTAAAAAGGATATTTTATGCCATTTGAAATAAGAGAAGGCTCTGGTAGTATTTTTGAAAATGATAAAAAAGTTGAAAATGCTCCAGACTATACTGGAACCTTTAAGCTTGATGGTAAGTTGTATAGTATAGCTTTGTGGAATAAAGTAGGAAAAAGCGGAACTCAATACCAAAGCGTGAAAGTTCAGCCTAAAGAACAATAAAACAATTTTAACATGAAAAAATAATATTATGATGGAAATTATGATGGAATACGGAATCACAGGTGTTGTGGTTGCTCTTTTTGTAGGAATGTTAGGTTTTTTACAAAAAGCAGTTATGGGTAAGCTGGCAGAAATAGAACAAATATGCATTAAGCTGATTGACAGGTGGAATAGGTCAGATGAAGCTAGAGATAGAAGGCACGAAGATATTATTAAGGAAATAAATGATATTAGTGATGATTTAAACTTTTTAAAGGGTAAATCAGATAAATAATATTTATGCCTAACAAAAAAGCAAAAGAACGTAAGCGTTTGCGTAGAAAGCTTGCAGCAGAAAATAAAAAAATTAGGCGACTCATAAAAAAGAAACGCAAAGATGCTCGTATCGTGTAGAGGTAAAACGTTTGAAATATACCCTGTTGATGAGTATATGAACGAGAATTGGACAGGGCCAAGTGTTGTTAGCGATTGGAGGAAGGCTAAAAAAGGCGATTGGGTGCTAACAAGCAATGATTTTGTTATGCAAATCATTGGCAGGCGTAAAAAACACGTTAAAACCCATAGAAAGCCGTTTTATTTACTAAAAAGCGGTTTTGGTGAACACCCTACCTATAAAAAACATATTTTTGCTACCAAACAGGTCAGTTATGCTGAAAATCAGTATAAAGGCAAAGAATTGGTAAAGAATGTGTCTGCAACAACGCTGCAAAAGTCATTTGCAGATAAAATATCTATGGAATTTAAACCAGATAAAAATGGTCAATTTAGTTCTGAAGATATTGTAAATTGTTATATGTCCACATATATGGACAACAATCCTACGCAAGCGTTGCGTAGGGGTACTAACTTATTAAAAAGAAAGTATATTAAGGAGCGTATAAGCATGAATCTACGTGATAAACTTATTGAACAAGGTTTAAACGATGAATTTGTTGTAGGAAAATATAGAGAATTATTAGATGGCCAAGATACGCCTCACAATACTAAATTGAATGCATTGAATAAGGTTTCTGAACTTCTTGGACATTCGATTAAAGAAAAAGAAACTAAAAGTCAAAGTATTATAATGATAAGCGAAGGCGATAAAAAATTATTAGCGCAAGTTCGTAAAGAATTAAGTGATAAAGAATTAAACCAGTTAATGTCAAAAGTGAAAAAAGAAGGTATTGAAGGTGTTACTAAACCTCAAAGTAGCAAAAGCGCATCATAAAGTGTCTGTAGACACCGAAAAACCTGGTTTAATACTATTAGAAGGCAATAAATACCATATAGATGGTGAGGTTGCAGAATTTATAGCAGATATGCTACAAGAATTGAAAGACCTACGAGAAGTCGTAGAAATTTATGAAACAGACTACATAGGAATACAGGGAGAATCATAATGCCTAAAGTAAGAACCAAATCAGGTAAAGTAAAAAAGTATCCATATACAAAAGCTGGTAAAAAAATGGCAGCAAAAGCACGTAAAAGATACTCAAAAAAGAAAAAATGAAAAAAAAGAAAGTGATGGTATAGTTTATGCCTAGGAAAAGACAGAAAGCAATAAGAAGGACAACAGGCAAGGGTGGTAATTATCGCCCAACTAAAAAAGGTGCAGGAATGACTAGAAAAGGTGTAAAAGCCTATCGAAGAGCAAATCCTGGTTCTAAATTAAAAACTGCTGTTACTGGAAAAGTTAAAAAAGGTAGCAAAGCTGCTAAAAGACGCAAATCTTATTGCGCCAGGTCATTAGGACAGCTTAAAAGAAGCTCAGCTAAAACAAGAAATAATCCTAATTCTAGAATAAGACAAGCTAGAAGAAGGTGGAAATGTTAATATGAGAAAATATGGCACAGGAAGTACTAGATTTTCAGATGGTTCGACGAGATTAAAAACAACTTTAAAAAAGAGGAGGAAATCATCGCGAAAGAAAAAGGTATCAACGAAGAAATCAAGAAAATGATTTCTGACAGGTTAGACTTAGGCCAAAAAAAATATAATCAAGACGTACCTATAAACGACAATCGTGATTACACGAAAGAAGCACTAGAAGAAGTGTTAGACACAATGGTATATGTTGCTGCAGATATAATACGTATTATAAAAAATAAAAAATGAATCTATCGTACACTATAGAAGAACGTGAAGAGCTGCTAAAAAGAATGTATATGGATATATTTTTTTTCGCGAGGTTTATCTTAGGCGATGAGGAACAGCCAATGCACTATCATATACGTAAGCCTAGCCCACCATTTCATAAAGAAATAGTCAATGAGTTGTTGAAATTAAAACGCGGAGACAAAATGGCTGTTGTTGCTCCTCGTGGTCATGCTAAGTCTACACTAATTAACTTGGTGTACCCACTACATCGTATATTGTTTGACGAAGAAAAATTTATATTACTTGTATCAGAATCAGAAAGACAGTCTAAATTTTATTTAGAAACACTAGGGAGTGAAATAGAACACAATGAAAAACTCAAATATTTTTTTGGAGATAGAAAAGGAAAGACTTGGGGTAAAGAAGAAAAAGACTTTATTACAGGATTTGATGAAAATGGAGAACCCAACAGTTGGTGTAAAGTTCTCGTACGTGGAACGGGTCAAAAAGTTAGAGGTTTAAAATATGGTGCTTACAGACCTACCTTAACAGTTATTGACGACGGAGAAGGAGAAAAAAATACTGCTACAGAATCATTAAGAGAAAATTTTAGAGGGTGGCTTAATGGTGCTGTTATTGCGGGTTCTTCTGATGCTAAATTAATTTTTATTGGAACTATTGTAGATGAAGAGAGTTACCTTAACAGGATAGCTGGCCCGCTATCTTATAATAAAGATAAAACCAGAAAAGTAAAAGGATGGAAATCTTTATTCTATCAAGCAATTATACAAGACACAGACAAAGGAGAGTTTGTCGCAAGCGGGAAAGAGATTAAAAAGAAAAATGGAAAATTTAAAGTTTTGTGGGAGGAGTACAGAGGGTACGATTGGTTAATGGCAGAAAGAGATAGGCTAATATCTGAAGGTGATGTTGCATATTTTTATCAAGAATATCAAAATATACCTATGGATGATAGTTTTCGTGTATTTAAAAAAGAAGATATGCAATATTGGGATGGAATATATTCATATCAACACAATCAGTCTTTTTTAACTATAGATGAAGATGGTGAAAAAGAACAAATACCTGTAAATATATTTATGGGTGTAGACCCTGCAGCAAGCGAGAACGTTAAAGCAGACTATACAGTTATTATGGTTATTGCCGTAGATGAAGATAACAATATTTATGTTGTTGATTATTTTAGAGGACAGGTTACTCCTATGGCTTGTGCTGATAAATTATTCGAAATGATGGAGTTTTATAATCCAAGAGAAGTCAAGATTGAAGAGACTGGTCATATTATGTTAAGTGAATACGTAATACAAAAGTCAAAACAAGAAGGACATTTTTATAACATTAACCCAAAGAAAGCTATTAAATCAAAATATTATAGAATTAAACAAATGCAACCATATTTTGCATCTAAAGCACTATTTTTAAAAGACAGTCATTGGGAATTAGAGAGCGAACTGTTAAACTTTAAAGAACATGGAACTTTTAAAAAAGATACGCTGGATGCTTTACGTTGGGCATTAGACGATGTTTTTGTGCCTAGACCCAATTATGATGAAGATGGAAACTTGTTAGAATATCGCGCTCAAGTAGTAGGTATGGACTGGCAAACAGGTCAATTAATTTATGCATAGTATTATATATAAATATTTATTTAATATCTCCGATATAATATGATTAAAATAAAAGAATTATCTTTAGAAGATTTAGATGCAAATGACGTAAGAGACGAATACATTTTGTATTCATCAGATTCGTCAGATTATCGTTATCAAATAGCAGAAGACGAGGAATTCTTCCTCGGTATGCAACTCACTAATACACAAAAAGATTATTTGTTAAGTATTGGTCAGCCACCAGAGGCTAATAATAAAATTAGACCTTCTGTTGAGCAAGTATTAGCAAATGTTGCTAGCTCATCTCCAGAATGGGATGTTGTAGCTTCAGGGCAAACAGATAATGATTTAGCTAACGTATATAATTCGTTATTAGATAAAATTTGGTCAGACTCTGGTGGAGATAGACATTTTAGAAATATATGTCGAGATTATATTGTTAAAGGAATAGGGTATATATACGTTTATCCTGATTGGCAATCAGAGCAAGGCGCAGGAGGAGTTAGATTCAAAAGAGTTGCTCCAGAATCGGTATTTGTTGACCCAAATGCAACAGATTCTCATTTTTCTGATGCTAGCAGCATAATTTTATCTGATTTACATACAAAAGAATCAATGAAAGTTCATTTTCCTGAGTATGCTAAAGAAATAGACGAAGCTCGTGAAGATTCTGAAACAAACTATCAAAGTACTGATAAATATAATAGAGACGAGTTAAGTTTAAGGTCAGATTTGCCACCACAAGACGGACAGCCAATGGTTCGTAAATTTGTACGCTGGTCAAAAGTAAATGTTCCTAAAGTAATGATTACAGACAATCTTACAGGAACTTATAAGATATTTGAAAAAGAAGAATACAAAAAAGCGCAAAAAGAGCCAAGATACAAAGAATATTTAAAAAATGGACAAATATCTGAACAATTAGTACACGAAACACAGATAAGAGAAACTTTTGTTATTGGTGATACTTTAATATATGATGAAGTATTGCCTTTAACTCGTTATCCTATAATTCCTGCTTGTAACGAACATAATGGAACACCATACCCAGCGGGGGATGTTCGACACGCAAAAACACCACAAAGAATGTTAAATAGAGTAGAAGCATTGTTAATTAGCCATGCTACAAGTACTGCTAGTTTTAAGTTGCTTTATGAAGATGGTGCTATTGATAATGAAGAAATAGAAAAATGGTATGTTCCGAATGCTATTATTAGAGCAAATCCTGGAGCATTGCGTGAAGGTAAAATAAAAGAATTTGCACCACCAGCTATTAGTGGTCAGTTGTATGCAGAAAAGCAAAGATACGAAACAGATATAGAAACTATATTTGGTGCTTATAAATTTCAACAAGGTAATCCAGCAGGTGCTGTTGGTACTGTTGGAGAAGCACAAATTATAGATGAAGCCGCTGCAAGAAAACAAAATTGGAAAATACTCCCAATTTATGATATGCTTACTGAAGCTGGTAGATGTGCCTCAATGTATATACCTTTTGTTTACAATAAGGGTAGAGTATTAAGAATTTTAAATCCTATAGGAATAGAAAAGGAAGTTGTTATCAACTCTCCTGGTATTAATGACCTAACTCAAGCTGTAGAAATGATGTATGACGTAACTTCTGCAAATGTAGATATACGCGTAGTTATGGGAAGTACTCGCGCTAAATCTCCAAGCGCAGATTTAGCTAGAGACATCGGCTTGATGAATGCTGGTATTTATGATAAAACTCAAGTTATTATGAATATGCAAGCAGATGTAGATAAAGCAGGTCTAATACAACGTATGGGTGAAATTTCTCAGTTAATGGCTGAAAATCAACAAATGAAACAGCAATTACAGAACCTAACTGGTGACCTCCAGACTAGGGAAAGAGAATTGTTCCATACCCGAATGCGAGCTGAAATTGCAGAGGCTACAAAACCCGTTCAGAAGGCTGTAAGCAATCTGCAAGCAACCGCAAAGGCGGAGCAAGAAAAGCAAAAAGAAATAACACGGCAAACAGCCGATGATTTAAGTATTTTTGCACAATCACAACAATCTATAAACTCGGAAACCGAAGCCCCATCAGCATGATGGGTAACTCATAACGTTAGGAGCATAGAATGAGCGATACAGAAGTACAGAAGACAGAAACAGGTTCTGAAAACCAAAATAATATTATGGATGAGTTAAATAAATTTAACGCTCCACAAGTAGAAATTGGCTCAGAAGAGGTGGAATCTAAGGAAGCTGAAACCAATGAGACACCTCAGCCTGAAGAACAGTCCGAAGTCGAAGAAAGTCCAAAAGAAAATAGTAAACCAACAGAATGGCTTATTGAAAATAAATTTCGTAATGATGAAGATGGTAGAATGAAGCTAGCAGAGTCTTATAAAAATATGCAAAGCATGAAAGACAAAGCTGAAAGCACATTAAAATCTCAGGAAGACGAATACAAATCTTTAAGACAGTTAGACCAATTTTTGAAAGAAAATCCACAAGTTGTGGATACACTACAAAAAGAAGTTGAGCAATCTCAAAAGAAAGTAAACGAAGCTCCTGCTAAACCAGATGATTACGATATTTTAGATGAGCAAATTGAAAATTCTTCTTCACAAAAGTGGAGACAAGAATATGACCAATGGCTTATAAAGCAAGGCGCAGCGCAAGCAATGCAGTATGTTGACGATGTTCGTCAAAAAGACGCGCAAACCGCTGCTTTACAAGCTGAGGTTACTCAATTAAAATCTATGGGCATGACAGACGATGAAATACAAAGCTTTTATGGCTGGGTAGAGAATCCTGAAAATGTTACATTAGAAAACAAAGTAAAGGTTTATCAAATTCTTAATGGAAAGGTCAGTAAAGAAAGCAATAATGTTGAGACGGAAACCACGACTTCTTCTAATAAGGATATTAAAGAAATGTCTAAAAATGTTAGTGCAGCAGCAATAGATGGTAAAGCACCAGCACCAAAGACAACATTCGAAAAAGAACAAGAAAACTGGGTGTCTAGCATTATGCAATTTTCAAAATGAAAAACTACAGGAGTAGTTAATTATGGCACAATCATACGGTTCTGGGACTAGTACCCAGTTTAGTGATGGTTCACAACGACAGGTGCTTGAACTTGGGTCGCAAATACACTATTATAATCCTAGTGTTACTCCAATTCTTACTGTATCTGGTCGTTCAAACATGGTAGGAACTCCAGTTCCTATTTTCGAATGGATGGAAGATGAATACTATATCAAACGTTCTACTAAAATTCTAGCAGCAGATATGGTAGCTGATACTGATGTTGTTGACTCTGCTAGCGCAGGCGTTAATGGACATCAATCTATTATCCGTTTACAAAGACAAGCGTTAATGGAACTTTTTGAAGTAGGTGGTGTGTACACTATCTCAGGTTCTAGCGCACAAGGTAGCGGTGGTAGCGGTGCAAATACTCATTTTATGTGTATTGCGGTTGGTAAAGATGTAAATCTTGGCAGCCCAGGCGATAAAGACGTTCAATTTGTTGGAGGTACTTTATCAGGTAGCACCTTTACCCTTGATACTGTTGCAGATGGCACAGACGTAATTACTGCAGCTCAAGATACAACAATCACATTTGTTGGTTCAGTATCTGGAACGGGTAGTAGTAGTGGTAAAGCTGCTTATGAAGCAGGTACTGATGGTGGAAGCTTAACTGATGGTGAAACATTTGCTATCAGAGGCTTATCAGGTATTGCTGAAGGTGCTGCAGTAGGTAAAGAAACAAGGAAAAAAGTACGTAGGTTGAAAAACTGTACTCAAATTTTCCGTGAGCCTTACGAAATTACTCGTACAGCTCGAGTTTCTGAACAGTACGGCGGCCCAGAACTTGCAAGACTGCAAGCTCGTAAGCTAGCACAAATCAAAGTCAACGTTGAATATGCTATGTTGTTTAATGGCGCATTATCACTAGATGCTACGTCATCAAACCCAACAAGAGCATTCCAAGGATTTGGTGTAGGTAACAACAATGGTGTTATCCAAACTAATAATGGAAATGCTAACGCATCATTCCAGCTTGCTGACAGTAATGGTACTCAAAATCAATTTGATGCAATTTTAGAAGCTATGTTTACCGACATGGTAGATGGTTCTATGCATAAAACTGTTTATGCATCTAACAAATGGCTTACTAAAATGGTTAAAATGGTTAGAGACACCTCAAACTCAGGCGCGCAATTAAATGCACAAATGGGAACTGAGACTAAAGCTGGACTTCGTGTAATGGAATATATTGGGCCTGTTGGTTCAGTAGACTTCATACCACATCCTTTACTTAAGGGTGCATACGAAGACTTTGCTGTAGCTATTGACCACGCAAACTTTGACATTCGTGTTCTTTCCGAATCTGGATTCCAACTAAGACGAGACATCGTCAAAGATGGTTCAGACGGACAAGTAGACGAGTGGCTAGTTGAGCTTGGCCCTGAAATTCGTCAGGAACAAACTCACGCGGTGTTGAAGCTTACATAAGCCTAAACCTTAACTAAGCGGTTTTCGAGGGGACTTAATTGTCCCCTCGATACGGAAAGAAAAATAATGGCAGACCATATCAAATATGCAGTATCGTGTGATGTAATCGACGAATACACTACAACTAATACTGCTTCTAATGACCAAGGCGGTGATGTTGCAGACGCAACAATTAGTTATAGCAGACATCATCCAACAATTAAAAAAACTTTAGGTGGTAGTGTTACTGCAAATACTACAGCTACAGGTGGCATTGAACACGCAGGAACAGTTTCGTTAACAACTGTTGAAGCTACAGTATCAGGAGCAAGCCCTACTACTGTAAATGGTAGTGCTGCAAAAGACATGATTTTTTTAAAAAATACTGGATATAATTATGATTCAGGATTAGGTAGTACAAAAAGGACTACTGAAACAGTTAATGTTACTGTAGGTAGTCAACTTGTTTGTAAGTTAAATTCTGGGGGTGCAATATGCTTACCGCATACACCTGCAGCAGCAGTTAAGGTTCAATCATCTGATGCTAGCAACAACATTGCAGTAGAATGTTTATTGGTTACATAAATGAAATATAAAGCAGCATACGAACTTATAGACGCAGGTTTAATAAAAGCTAATCTTGGTTTTCCTCCATCAGAAGCACTAAAAAAAGAATTTTTTAATGCGAAAGTGCAAGAAGTAGGTTTGCGTGCTAACAAAAAGAAAAACTCAGAAACTTTTACAACATCTGCTACTAATAGCTATACTTTTACAAACACCGATGTTACTTCTAGAATATTTAAAGTACAGTTAGATACTAGCATAGTTCCTTTCGTAAGTGAAAAAAGATATATTGAAAATTTAGACGAAAGCAAAATAGATAATATCGGTTATTTTTATAAAGAAACAGTTAGTGGCCCAGAAGGAAGCCCACGTACAATAACAAAAAAACTTTTTTTAACTAAAGACCCTGAAGCTGGAAAATCATTAGTAGTATCATACTACGCTAGCCCAACTGCTTATTCAGACAATGACAGCCACATAGACTTACCAGAACAATTAATACCATCAGTATTGCATTACACACTAGGACATTTTTTAGCATTAGATGGTCAGTTACAAATGGCATCTGGCCACAGAGGATTAGCAAGAGATATGGAATTAGAATACACAGCAACCATAAATACTAGAGAAGCTAAGCCAGATATAATACCATTGCCATTACAGGACTTTTTATAATGAGTACATTTAAAGTAGAAATAGAAGATTTAATTGGTTCAGTTGGAGACGATACTTTTTTAAACAATTCTGTACGAACTGTTGCAAAAGAAATTATAAATGCGATGCCTATTGATAAATTATGGAGTTTATCAGAAGAAAGTTCTGAAAAAACTTCTAATGGATTTGATTTACAAGAAGCAAGGGTTTTGCAAGTTAGAAGAGAGGCTAATTCAGATAATGTATTTGCTGATTGCATGGAAGTTCCTATAGCTTACGAAGATAAAGTGCAAGATGCAGATAGTATGTTTTATCCAAGTGTAACTAATCCTGTTTATTTGTTAAAGTCAGGAAAAGTTTTTGTATACCCAGCTCCAGGAGCTAACCCTAATACTTTTAAAGTTACAAGTGTTGCAATTCCTAGTTCCGTAGATGTAAGTGTTTTAGAGGTAGGGGCTACTGCAGATGATACTACAAATTTTAGTTTTCCTAAAGAGCATGAAGATTTAGTTATAATTGGAGCTGCGGCTAAAGGGCTGCAATATTTAATGGCTAGAGTAAAAGATAATTTTACTGGCTTAGAGCCAACATTTGTTTCTCCTACTCTAGAAACAATAAATGCAATGTCGTTACCAGCAGCACCAGCTTCTATTGAAAGCCCATCTTTTACTACTCCAGATATAGCTAATACAACTGTAACTTTTACAGCAACCCCTCCCGCATACATAAGTCAAAGTCAAACTTTTGATATTGCTCAATTAGAAACATTTTTAGAAACAAATGAAGACCCTGAGCTAGCACAAGTACAAATTGCAAGATTAAATCAAGAGCTAGGAGAGTATCAAGCAGATATACAAAACTCTTTAAATAAATTCAATGAAGAAAATGCTAAGTATCAAGCAGAGCTACAAAAAGCTATACAGCAAGCTCAAATAACTGCACAGGATAGTTCGCAAACTGCATCTTTAAAATTACAAGAAGAACAACAGGAATACGCTAACAAACTATCTAAGTATCAAGCTGATGTAAATAAGTACCAAGCAGAAGTAGCGACTGAAGTTCAAAGATGGTCGAAAGAAGAGTTTGACAAAAAATTTCAAAAATATATAGCCGATTACAGTCGTTCAGTAGAAAAATACTCAGCTGATATGCAAAAGTATAATACTGACTTAGCAAAATACAATGCCGAATATAGTTGGTATCAAGACCAATACGCTAAGCTAGATGCACAATATAAACAAGGATTGAGTATTATTTTAGCAGAAAGTACGCCGAATGCCCAAACAGGTGTATAAAATAAATAGGTTTGATGGAGGAATAAATAATGATTCTAATCCGCGCGATATACAAGACAATGAAGTTGTATCTATAAAAAATGGTAGTGTCGATACTTTAGGCTCAATTAAAGCATTACAGTACGGACAAGCAACTTTAAATACTTATAGCGGAGGTAGTGTAACGTCAAGTAGTGGCGATAGAGCTACAATAGAAGAAAACAAAATACCTTATGGTAAAGGTTTGTTTTTGTTTAGCTCTGATTACACAGGAGGAGAAATATTAACAAAAGGTACGCACACAGCAACAGCAGGCTCAACATTAACAGATTCTAACAATAGATTTGTTAATGATGTATTAAATGGCGCAACTGTATGGAACACGACACAAGATGAATTTGCTACTATTACAGACACTTCTGATAGCGGTAGTGCAGGTCTGCTTACTGGAACATTATCGAATAGTGCGACTTATGCTCAAAATGACGAATACCATATATACAACTTAAATAACGCATCTAATCCTGGGCAATCTACAGGAGATACTTATTTATGTATATCAAAAAAAGACTCAAGTACAGGTGGCGTTTATGTTAAATCTTTAAATAATGGAAACGCAGCTCAGGCAGTTATAAAATTTTTAGCTAACACGAATATTGAACCATCGTTTTATAGTGCTGATGGAATTTTAAGGGTTAGTGATTCTTCATTTAGTTCTACTATTAACAACAATAGATGGTATGGATATATAGAAAGAACGTTGTTTACAGGAACAAATTTTGAAAGAACAATAAATACATGGGTTTCAGAAGATTCAGAACCTAAAAAATTAACATCTTATAATTTTGCTATAGGAACAGCTATAAGCTCAGCTCCATCATCAAAAACTTTTGGAGATAATATAGCCGTTACTGGAACTAATAATGATACTAGCTATACTTCTAACTCTAACAATGTTAGCACATCTAGCGGAGATACAAATACAGAAAAAAGCCAAGCTAATTTGTCTGCAAGTTCAGGAATGGGAGGCGATTATGTTTCTAGGGTATCAGTAAGAATAATAACAACTGGTGCTAGCTTAGGTTCAACATGGTCAATAAATGGAGTATTTAGAATAGGTCAGAAATCTAGCGATGCGTTTCAATCTACTGGTTATCAATATCAAACATTTACATTAAGCAACACTAAATTAGGTGATGGAGAAAATGAAACTGTAACTCAAGTAAATTTATCTTTTAACTGGGGCGCAACAGATTTTCCTATAAATGTTAACGATGCTAAATATAGTTTAAGACAATTATCTGTATCTGGTAGTGGATATGGTACTTTAACTATTGATTCCATAACTTTTCATGGAGGGGGAACAGGAGATGAGGTCTTTTCTTCTTTAGCTAATTCTATTGGAATTGCTGTTGGCGATTCTGCTACATCTTCTGATGATTGGGCTGGAGATTGGAATGTAGGTGCTACTTTTATTTATGACGGAAATCAAGAGTCTTTAGTTCAACAACTTTTAGCAGGAACAGAGGATGTTGTTACTTTAACAAAAGCACCATATACAAATGTAAGCGTTAAATACACGCGTAATTGGAATCATAGAATTACTGGCGTAAATATTTACATGAAAAAAGAATCAGACTCAGAGTGGTTGTTACATGGCACAATAGACTTAATTAACAGCACAATACAAAGACCTCTTGATTCAGTAAAGCAATCTAGTGCCTACAATAGCTCTAATTCAGCGCATTTGTACCAATTAACGGGAGAAATTAGTAAAGACGTACCTATTATTACCTATGAATCAAATTCGGGCATATCGCAAGAATCTCCGTCTCTTACCGCAGAATTTAAAACTGCAGTTATTGCGAATAGAAGAGCGTACATAGGTAATGTAAAAATGAAAGACGTTGTAGGTAAGAAAAGAGTTTTTGCAGATAGAATTGTAAAAAGTCCAGTAAATCAATTCGATACTTTTCCATTACAAAATGTAGTAGACGCTGTTATTAACGATGGAGAATCAATTACAGCGTTAGAAGTATTTGGCGATAAACTTTTACAGTATAAAGAAAGAACTTTATACATATTAAATATTGCTGGAAGATATGAGGTTCTTGAAAGCTCTCACGATTTTAGAGGCGTTGAAGCAAAAGAAGCAGTATGTACGACAGAATTTGGTGTAGCATGGTGTAACAAATATGGAGTATTTTTTTATGATGGTAGACAAATATCTAGTTTGTTAGAAAAAAATGGTGTTAGGCTTATAAGTGAATCAGAGTGGACTAGTTTTTACACAGAACATGGAACAGAAGAAGGTAGTATAATAACGTATGTTCCTAAAAAACGTCAGTTAATTATAGTTTCTTCTTACGGAGATACGGCAGATTCAGGTGATTCTTATATATTTGATTTTGTAACTCGTTCATGGAGTTTTGCTAGTAGTTTATTTGGTACAGATTCTACAGAAATAAGTAATATAGTAAATTTATGGGATGGAGAATTAGTGTATTTAGAAAATTCTTCATCAAATGTTAAGCTACAGAAGAAA
>CEVH01030955.1_pt1 | contig 17232 bp, 14 predicted proteins | sample 356521 | NCBI WGS metagenome assembly CEVH01 (sample SAMEA2623446, study PRJEB7988) | marine metagenome | isolation source: saline water (ENVO:00002010), including
TTAACATTATTATTACCTACAGAATATTATATACCTGCTGGGATATCCGTTTTAGTTTTGACTATTTTAATTACATATATGACGCCAAAGGCTTTCATTGGTGTTCTTTTTAAGCCTTTTGAAATTAAAAGTTTCAGAATTAGTGATTATTTTTTCTCAGATTATATAGATATTTTTAGAGTTTTGATTAGCTTGTTAAGCTTTTTGTTGTTAATTTTCCTTGTTATTTTAGGGTTTGTTGGGTCAAGAGATCCATTAGCAAATCCACTATCACTTTTCATTTGGTCTATTTGGTTTTTGATTATGCCTTTACTACAGATAGTTTTTGGTAATATTTGGGCCTTTCTAAATCCTTGGTATGGTATTGGTAGGTTACTATTTAAAAATCGTTATATTTTTAAACTAGATAATAATCTATCGTTAATATTTCCCTCTATATCATTCTTATTATTTTCTCTATTTATGCTAGTAGACATTGCACCTGATGATCCTGATAGATTAGCAAATGTTGTGTGCATTTATTTTTTATTAAATTTTATTTTTATATGGTTATTTGGAATGTCTTGGTTAGATAAGGGAGAGTGTTTTTCAGTTTTTTTTAATATGTTATCTAAATTATCTTGGATACAGTTTCGAGATGGAAAAGCTCATTTTGGTTTTTTTGGTTTTCAATTAAATTATACAAGTTACTTTCCACCATTAACTGTAATGTTCTTAACAATAATTTTAGCAACACTTTCTTTTGATGGTTTAAATGAAACCTTTTTTTGGTTTATAGTAATAGATATTAATCCACTTGAATTTCACGGAAGATCATCTGTAATTTTGGAAAATTCACTAGGATTATTAACCTTTGCTCTTTTATTATTTTTAGTTTTTCTATTTACTATTTATCTAGGCCATAAATTTATTAATGAAGATGTTAAATTTATCAAAATAATTGGTATAAATGCAGTAGCTTTATTACCTATAGCTGTTGCATATCATATATCCCATTATCTAACTACATTTTTAGTGAACGTTCAATATTTCTATAAAGTGATATCTGATCCTTTTAATAATGGATCAAATTACTTTGGAACTAATGATTTTCATGTTACGACAAGTTTTTTTAACAACATTGAAACAGTAAGATTAATTTGGTTAATTCAGGCATTTTCGATAGTGTTTGGTCATGTCGTTGCAGTTTTATTAGCACATTCAATCAGTGAAAAATATTTAAAATCAAAATCGTCAATACTTATAAGTCAATTTCCTATTAGTATTTTTATGATTTGCTATACTTTTCTAGGGTTATGGATATTATCTACTCCTACAGTAGGTTAAACTATTTTGATAACTGCTAGACAAGAATCTATTTTTGTATTTAATTTTGTTTAATACATTAATTTAATAAAGCAATGGGATCATGAAATGAAAAAAATACTTAAAGCTAATATTTCAAGAAGAAAATTGATGAAAGGTATTGCTTCTGTAGGAAGTATCGTGGCTATGCCTGGTTTTGTAAGCTATAGTCAGGCCGCTAGTTCGTCTCCAATCAAAATTGGTTTTCAAGTTCATAGAACTGGTATTGGTGCTGCATATGGAAGATGGTATGACAGGACAACGCAAGCTGCAGTAAAAATTATAAATGATTCAGGTGGTATTAATGGTCGTCCTTTAGAAATAATAGCTGAAGATGACGGAACAGATCCCAAAAGAGGTGCTGAGGCACTTGAAAAATTTGCAAACCAACATGATTGTGATGTTGCATTTGGAACTCTTTTTTCACATGTTGTTATTGGTTCAGCACCTAGAGCAGGTGAACTAAAGCTTCCATATTTTGTTGTTTCTGAGGGTCATCATGTAGCGTCAGGGATGCTAAATAGATATACGCTTCAACCAGGAATTACTGATGTAAAAAGTCAGGTGCAGGCAATGGCACCATTTGTGAAAGATAATTTAGGTAAAAAAGTTACAATGGTATATCCTGATTTTGCTTTTGGTCATGACCACAGAGACTACTTTTCAGCGGCATTTGAGTCCCAAGGTGGTCAAATTATTGCTAAAGTCCCAATTCCACCTACAGAGTCGAGTTTTTCTAAGTATTTTCCCAAAATACCAAGAGATACTGAAGTCTTATACCATGTAATGGTCGGCCCTGCAGTATTAACTTTTGTGAAAGAACTTGGAGAGTTTTATGGATCGAAAGGGCCTAAACTGTTTGGATTTATTGATAGTGTTGAAGCTGTTGATTTAAGCACACCTGGATTAGAATTTTTAGATGGAAGTTATTTTTGGGAAGGAAACCCTAGATACGCGCAAGCTAATCAAACAGACCATGATAAATTTTACAGAAATGCTGTAGGTGTCGATTCAAATGGTGCTTCAGTTTCAGACCCAAAAGATGTCTCTACTTACGCACATATGTTTGGGTGCTGGGAAACTTTACATATAATTAAGAAGGGAATGGAGGAATCTGGATATTCTGGAATAAAAGACAGAGCTAAGTTAATAGAAGCTGTTGAGAGTATGACCAGTATGCCGTTATCTCAAGCTCACCCACAAGGAGCCAAAATTTTTAATGGTAAAACGCACCAAACGTTCGGTCATCAGTATATTACCAAGATGACTAATGGAAAACTAGTTCTTGCTCACACAACATCCATTGAGGATACATTTTATCCTGATGAAGTTGATTATACTAAACAATCTTTTTAGTTTAGATAGTAAAAGAATGATATGGATTTAGGGCCTTATTTACTTTTTGCTTCTTTAGAAGGTCTGGTTCACGCAGCAGTTTTATCACTTATTGCTTTAGGATTAAGTTTAGTTTTTGGGGTAATGAGAATTGTAAACGTAGCTCATGGTGAGTTTTTCATGCTTGGTGCTATACTAACTTGGTGGGTATCAAACTTTGTTATGGGTAACCCAGCTCTTGGATTTTTATTAGCTTTATTAATTGTTCCTTTAGTTGTAGGGATAATAGCTATGTTTTCAGATTTGCTGATTTTAAGACATCTAAAATATGATCCTGAAGTAACAATAATAGCAACTATAGGAATATTATATATCATACAGCAATTTGCATTAATGACGTTTGGACCTGATGCAAGGCCAGTTGAACAACCATTTAATATTAGATTAGATTTATATTGGTTTGGTTTTTCTGCATATAAATTTTTTGTAATTTTTTCTGCTATAATACTTTTATTTTGTGTGTGGTTGGTAATGGCAAAAACAAAGTTTGGGCTTATTTTAAGAGCAACACAATTAGATAGTGAAATTGCTCAAGCATTTGGAATACCTATATCAACTGTTTATAGTCTTGTTTTTGGAGTTGGGGCAGCTATAGCTGCGGTAGGGGCTGTACTTATTGTGCCAATTCAACAAGCTCATTATTTAATGGGTGGTGAGCCGTTATTACTTGCGTTTATTGTTGTTATAATTGGTGGTTTAGGAAGTTTGAAAGGTACAGTAGTTGCAGCTATGTTAATTGGAATTAGTGATGGAATAATTTCTGTATTTTTTTCACCAAATTTAGCAAAGATTCTAGCAACATTATTGGTTGTAGTTGTATTATTGATTAGGCCAAATGGATTATTTAGAACAATAAGAATATGAGAAAAGACCTAATACTTCATTTGAGTGCTTTGTCAGTACTGCTTTTACTTGAATTATTGGGTATTTTTTCTGATTATCATCAAGGAAATTTTGCTAGAATTTTAGTGCTAGCAGCTTATGGAGTTGGATATAATATACTATTTGGCTATACTGGACTTTTAAGTTTGGGGCATGCACTTTTCTTCTCAGCAGGACTGTATGCCTCAGGTCTTTCAATTTATCATTTGGATTATGATATTGGGCAATCAATAATTCTTGCTATTGGTATTTCAGCTTTTATTTCTTCTTTAATTGGGTTTCTAGCACTAAGAACCATAGGCGTATCCTTTATGATAGTAACGTTGATGTTTTCTCAGATTGCTTATTTATGTATTTTATATTTTGGTAGTATCACAAGAGGTGATGAAGGTTTTGTCATTCAACAATCTAGTAGAATTTTTTTCTCTTTAGACTTATCAAATCCTACAATTAGATATTATTCCGCTCTTTTAATTTTTTCTCTATGTATATTTATTAACCTATGGATAGCAAAAAGTTCTTTTGGGAGAGTCTTAGTAGCTATCAGGGAAAATAGTGATAGAGCACTAATGCTAGGTTATAATGTTCAATCATACAAATTACTTTCTATAATAATTTCTGGAACAATTTCAGGCTTTGCTGGTGCATGCTATGGTATTTTATTTGGTTATGTAGGTGCTAGTTTTGCAACAGTCTCGTATTCAATATTCCCACTTTTATGGGTCCTAATTGGTGGAGCTGGAACAGTTTTAGGCCCACTTGTTGGTGCAATTTTTATGTTTTATTTAATTGATTATGCTAGCGATATTACTGACGCTTATATGATAATTGTAGGCGTATCTCTTCTAATTGTAACGTTATTTGCAAGGCGTGGTTTATTGGGTGAATTGAGATATAGGTTTTTTAAATGGATTCCTTAAATAACATTTTACTATATACTGAAAATCTAACTAAGAATTTTCAGGGCATTAAAGCGGTAAATGATATAAATTTTAAAATTAACCATAATGAAATAAGAGCATTAATAGGTCCTAATGGTGCAGGCAAAACAACTTTTGTATCACTGCTTTGTGGAAGAATAAAAGCTTCAAAAGGCAAAGTTTTTTTTAACGGAGTAAATATTTCACATCTTCCTGTTTATACTAGAATTTCGATGGGTATTGGCTATACATTTCAAATTACATCTATTTTTTTTAATTTAACTGTTTCTGAAAATGTAGCTTTAGCTTTAAAAAATAAGAGACAAGAAGAAAAAAAAAGTATTGTATCTGAGGTATTAAATAAAGTTGGTCTTATAGATAGAATTAACCAAAGAAGTGGTGACTTAAGTTATGGACATCAAAGGCTTCTTGAATTAGCAATGGGTATAGCACAAAGACCAAAATTATTAATTTTAGATGAACCTACTCAAGGGCTTTCAGATTTAGAGATTGAAAATTTTAAAAAACTAATAAAAAAAATTTCCGCAACAGTTACTGTTTTACTGATAGAACATAATATGGATGTTGTAATGTCTATTGCTGATAAAATAACAGTCCTTCATTTTGGTGAAATTATCGCTGAAGGTGACAAAAAATCAATACAGCGTAATCCAGTAGTTCAAAAGGCATATTTAGGTGATTAATGCTTATTGTAAATAATTTAACATCCTATTACTCAAATATTAAAATTCTTAAGGAACTTTCATTTAATTTAAATCAAGGACAAGTTTTATGTCTTCTTGGCAGAAATGGTGCTGGTAAAACAACTACACTTAAATCAATCATGGGTTTGGTTGATAAAACTAGAGGATCAATATTGTTTAATAATGAAAAGTTGTCAGGGATTCCAGCCCATTATATTCCTAAGAAAGGAATAGGTTATGTACCTCAAGGTAGGAGACTTTTTTTGGAGTTAACGGTTGAAGAAAACTTGGAAATAGGGCTCTTAGCAAGAAAAAAAGGAAAAGATACTAAAGACAAAGTTCTAAGCATGTTTCCTCGACTTAAGGAGAGGATTAACCAAATTTCAGGCACACTATCAGGTGGTGAACAACAAATGCTTGCATTAGCTAGAGCTCTTTGTATTGAGCCATCTTTATTGCTTTTAGATGAGCCTACTGAAGGATTACAACCATCAATGATTTCTTTAATAAGAAACAGTATTCTTGAACTAAAAAAACAGGGAGTATCGATACTACTAGTAGAACAAAGGATAGAAGCGATTTTGCCAGTTGCCGATGAAGTTATAATTATTGAAAATGGTTCAAAGACATTTTCTGCATACGCTAAAGAATTTAAAAATAAAAAAACGTTACAAAATCTATATAACTTTACTGGGCTATAGACTTATAGATCACCCGAACATATTAAGTTAACACCTTTATTTTTCATATCATTTAGAGATTTTTCAAGGGAGCCTTCTAAATCAATTGCACGGCATGCATCTTTTATCACATTTACTTTAAAATCTAATTTGATTCCGTCAATTGCTGAAAAATACACACAAAAATCCAAAGCTAGTCCACAAAGATAAATTGTGTCAACACCTCTAGATTGTAGATATCCATATAGACCAGTAGGTGTTTCATGATCATTATCAAAAAAAGCTGAGTAACTATCTATTTCTGGTCTAAAACCTTTGCGAATAATTAAGTCTGCCTTTTTTGTTACTAGTTTTGGATGGAATTCTGCCCCAATACTTCCCTGTATACAATGATTTGGCCACAAAACTTGAGTACCATAGAACATTTCAACAGTAGAAAAAGGTATTTTATTTAAATGATTTGATGCAAATGATTTATGAAAAGGTGGATGCCAATCCTGAGTAATAATATTAATTTTAAATTTCTCTTGTAATTTATTTGAAATTTCAATGATTTTATCACCATCATCCACTGCTAATGCCCCACCTGGACAAAAGTCATTTTGAATATCTATCAATAAAAGTGCATTATTTTCTTCAAACATATCCATATTTTCTATCTATAGTAAATTATATTTAAAAAAATAAAATAATTGTTATTCTATCAAAATAAAAATCAAAAGTAATATAAATATTAGAACAATAATTTATAGAAACTATAATGCTAAATAATAATATAAAATCAATGAAGTTATATAATTTTATTGATAGAGTATATAATGAATTAAAAGAGCTAGGTAAAGAAACCAAAGGTGAATTATCAGTAAATGAATTATCTTCTTTTGATCAATTGCACTACCATGGAACAGAAGCAATTGATTTTGTTATAGAAAAATTTAAAATTGAACATAATTTTGAAGTCTTAGAAATTGGTTCTGGTTTAGGTGGACCAGCTAGATATTTAGCAAAAAAAACAGGTGCTAGAGTGACAGCTGTTGAACTTCAACAAGATCATAATGATGCAGCTGTTTATCTTACAAAAAGATGTTGTTTAGATAGCAATGTGGAACATATATGTGGAGACTTTTTAAATTTAGAATTTCCAAAAAATCATTTTAATATTGTGGTGAGTTGGTTAGCATTATATCATATCCCAAATAGAAAAAAATTATTACAAAAATGTATTAATTTGTTGAAACCAAATGGTTATTTCTTTGGTGAAGATTTTGCTTGCTATAAGCCATTTAGTGAAAATGAAAAATTAGAACTTTCAAAAGATTTTTTTGCAAATTATCTAGTTAGTTTTCATCAGTATAAAACAGACCTTAGTGAGGCTGGTTTTTCAAACATTTTAATTGAGGATATGACTAAAAGTTGGAGTATTTTTACCAAAGAACGATATAAATCTTATCAAGATAATATTAAAAGACATACAAGGGTTCATAACAAAGTTATAGTTCAAAACATGCTTTATTTTTATGAATTTGCAATGAGATATTTAGATGGTGGAAAGCTTGGTGGTATTAGAGTTTTTGCAAAAAAGTAAAAAAATGTCAAAAAAGATTTAAATAGTATTGTCTATAATTCTAATTATATATTAAGAACAATTTAAAATCAGGAATTAAGCTCTTATTAAATGATCTATTAATAATTTACTATTTCGAAATTTCATAAATAATCCTTACCCAACTTCGCGCACCTTTATAAAAGCTATTTAGGTTATATTTTTCATTTGGAGAATGAATGTTATCGTCATCCTGAGCAAATCCTACGAGTAATGTATCCATTTCTAAAATATTTTTAAAGTGCTGTACTATTGGTATAGAGCCCCCACCACCTTCAAATACAGTATTAGAATTCCATTCATCACTAAGCGCCTTTTTAGCTTTATTTATGACTTGATCATTTAAGGGAAATTGAGTTGCTTTAGAACCCTTATGATCGCTAAATTTTATTTCAAAATCTTCAGGTATTTCATTTCTAAGCTTTTTTCTAAAATTTAATCGAATATCTTCAGGATCTTGATCTCCAACAAGTCTAAATGAAATTTTTGCAAAAGCTTTTGAAGGAATAACTGTTTTGAAACCCTCTTCAATATATCCACCCCACATTCCATTAATTTCACATGTTGGTCTACCCCAGAGTTTCTGGAGTAAAGAATATTCTTTCTCACCACTAGATTTAGACAGTCCTATTTTGTTAAGAAATTTTTCTTCAGAAAAAGTTAGCTTTTCCCATTCGTTCTTTAATTCATTTGAAACGGTTTCGACACCATTATAAAAATTAGGTATATTCACTTTACCATTTTCATCATGTAAATTCGCTAATAGTTTACTCATTACCTTTAATGGGTTGTTAACTGCGCCTCCATATATTCCAGAATGTAAATCTCTATTAGGACCTTTTATACTTATTTCTTCTGATAACATCCCACGCAAAGAGCATGTAATAGAGGGAGTTTTTTTATCCCACATCCCAGTATCACATACAAATGCATAATTACACTTCAATTCATCTATATTTTTTTTAAGAAATGGAACTAAAGATGGGGAAGAAGTTTCTTCTTCTCCTTCTAGAAGAATAGATATATTAATAGGTAATGAATTATTTACATATTTTATCGCTCTGCAAGCTTCAATGAATGTCATTAATTGACCTTTATCATCAGATGCTCCTCTAGCAACTATTACTTTTTCTCCAGATATTGTTTTTACATCCGGTTTAAATGGATCGTTTTTCCATTCCTCTATTGGATCAATAGGTTGTACATCATAATGTCCGTAAAAAAGAAAATTACCTTTTGATTTATTGCTATGAGCAACAACCATTGGATTTCCTGTAGTTTCTCGTAATGAAGAATTAAAACCAATATCATTTAGTTCAGCAACAAGCCATTTAGCAGTTTCTATACAATCAGGCTTATATTTACTATTCGTCGATATTGATTTGAATTTTAGTAATTCAGAAAGTCTTGATAAAGACTCATTTTGGGTTTGATCAAGTCTATTTAATGTTTCTTCTAGTTTCATTATGATATAACCATTCTTTTTTAAGAAATTGATTTTCTTGTAAATACTGGCTTTAATTCAGAAGATAAAGCAGGATTAAAACTATATCGATCATAATTAAAATTATTTATTTCAGAATGATCTATTATCTTATTTTTAATTATAAACCGAGCCATGCTTCCTCTAGCTTTCTTAGAAAAAAAACTAATATTTTTTAAGTTGCCATTTTTTTCTTCCAAAAAATGTGGACTAATCATATCTACATTAACGATTTTTTTATTAATAACTTTTGAATACTCTAATGAAGCCAAATTTATGATTTTTTGATTTTTAAATCCTTTAAGATCTAAATTGATTTGTTCCGAAATTGTATTACTCCAGTAGTCGTATAGATCATTACCTCTTTTATTCCTTAAATGACTACCCATCTCAAGACGATATGGTTGAATTATATCAAGGGGACGAAGAAGTCCATATAAGCCAGACAATATTCTTAAGTGTTTTTGAGAAAAATTTAAATCTAATTCTGAAAATTCACTTATGTTTAATCCAATATAAGTATCTCCATTGAAAGCAAAAGCTGCAGCTTTAGAGGAAATTTTTTCTGGATTAGTTTTAAAATTCTGGAATCTTTTAAAATTCAAATCAGCTAATTTTTCTGAAATTGACATTAATTGCCCTAACTCAGATTTGCTAAGCTTTGATGCAACACTAGCTAGAGTTGAAGCATCTTTTTGAAAAATAGGATTTGATAATTTATTTTTGATTTCTATTGGTGAAAAATCAAGTTTTTTTGCGGGTGATATAATTAATAACATTTAATTTAACCTTTATTTATCTAAGGAGAAATCCATCCACCACCTAGAACTCTAGAAGAATTTTTTTCATAGAATACACATGCTTGTCCGGGTGCAATTGATTCCTCGTGATCTTTTAATTCAACTACTCCGTTTTTTGGATCTAAGGGATATATTTCAGCACTTTTTGGTGGTCTTGTAGATCTTACTTTAACATCTACTAAAAAACTGTTTTTTGAGCAATCATTAAAATTTTCATTACCTAACCAGTTAATGTTGTTGATATTGAATTTTTCTCCCACCAGATCAGATTTATGACCAACTGTAATTGAATTTGACCTAACATCAATTTTTGTTACATAAAGCGCCTGTGTAGAGGAAATACCCAATCCTTTTCTTTGTCCTATTGTGTAATTTGCAATCCCTTTATGTGTTCCTAAATTATTTCCTTCCTTATCGTATATAGGTCCTTTTTTTATAATTGCCTTGGATGAATTTTGAATAAAATCAAAGTATTTTCCCTTAGCAATAAAACATATATCTTGGCTGTCAGGTTTATTTGATACTCTAAGACCAAGGTCTTTGGCTAATGTACGAGTAATTTCTTTAGAGTTAAGATCACCCAGTGGAAATCTTAAAAACTCTAACTGTTCTCGTGTTGTAGCAAATAAAAAATAACTTTGGTCCTTTTTACTATCAAGTGCAGTATGTAATTCAATACCATTTATATTAGATTTTCTTCTTACATAATGACCAGTTGCCATACAATCGGCATTTAAATTTTTTGCTGCATCAAGAAGGTTTGAAAATTTTACTGTTTCGTTGCAACGTATGCAAGGAACGGGAGTAAGACCATTGATATAAGATTTTGTAAATTCATCAATTACTCCCTTTTTAAATTCATTCTCATAATCAAACACATAGTGTGGAAAATTAAAGTCCCTTGATACTTTAATTGCATCGTTAATATCTATTCCACCGCAACATTTGCCAGGTTTTGAATTAGAAACATCACTTGAATATAATTGCATTGTAATTCCAATTACGTCATAACCTTCAGTCTTTAATTTTGCGGCTACAACAGAACTATCAACTCCACCAGACATAGCTACTACTACTCGAGTATTTTTTGGATCTTTATTTATTCCTAATGAGTTCATTTACAAAAATTAAAAATATTAAATTTAAATTGAAAGTTTAGAATTTTTTTATAATCCAACTATTAATTAAAATTATCATTTATTAAATCAATTATTGCAATTTGCAATGCATAAAATATAACATTATTCAAAAAATTTTAAACCTCCAGTAAAAAATCTTGAAAAATTTAAAAGAAAAAGAAATCAGAGATAAAATTATTATCTTACAAACTGAAATAAATAAGGCTAAGCAAGACTATTTTCAAAATGATAATCCTTATTTATCAGATAATGAGTATGATAGTTTAGTAGAGAGGTATAAAAAGTTAATAAAAAAATTCCCTTCAATGATCCCTGAAAATGACAAAACTTTAGGAATTGGATCTACTGTTATATCTTCATTTAATAAAGTAGAACATTCAAGCCCATTACTTTCTTTGGCTAATGCTTTTAGTAGTTCAGATGTAGAAAATTTTGATGAATCAATTAAACGTTTTTTAGGAAAAGATTTATCTTCTGATATACAATATGCTGTTGAACCAAAAATTGATGGTCTCTCGCTTTCATTAAGATACAATAAAGGTAAACTAATTTTAGCTTCTACACGTGGTGATGGTAAAATAGGTGAAGATGTAACACATAATGCGAAAACTATTTCAGAAATTCCTCATCATATTTCCAATGCACCAGATATATTAGAAGTAAGAGGTGAGGTATATATACTGAAAAGTGACTTTATAAAATTAAACCAATCTCAGAAAATGCAGAACCAAAAAGTTTTCGCTAACCCAAGAAATGCTGCTGCAGGCTCATTACGTCAGTTAAATAGTGAGATTACCGCGAGTAGGCCACTTAGGTTTTTTGCTTATTCGCTAGGTGAAATTTCTCATAATCTAGTTGATAATCAAAAGGATTTAATTGTTTTACTACAAAAATATGGATTTAAAACAAATGAGGAATTTTATTTCTGTAATAATTTGAGGGAGTTAATGGCGGTTTACGAAGATTTCAACCAAAAAAGAGAAAAGCTAGATTATGACGTAGATGGTTTGGTTTATAAGGTTAATGATTTTAGTTTGCAAAAAAGATTAGGTGCTAGATCAACTTCACCAAGATGGGCAATCGCTCATAAATTTAAACCTGAAGAGAGTTTTACCAAAATACTATCTATAGAAATTCAGGTTGGTAGAACAGGAACGTTATCTCCAGTAGCTAAATTAGATCCGGTAGAAATTGGTGGAGTAATGGTTTCTAGTGCTACTTTACATAATGAAGACTTCATAAAAGGATTTGATAGCAGTGGAAATAAAATAAGAGAAGGTGTAGATATTAGAGTAGGTGATTTAGTAAGTATATATAGAGCTGGAGATGTAATTCCTAAAATAAAATCCGTTAGTCTTTCTGAAAGGGGAAAAGATTCAACTCCATATATTTTCCCTAAATTTTGCCCTGACTGTGGTAGTATTGTTAGAAAAGAAAATGAATCTTCGATTAGGTGTTATGCTGGATTATCTTGTAAGTCTCAGGTAATAGAAAGAATTAAACATTTTGTTTCTAAAAAGGCCTTTTCTATTGATGGATTTGCAGAAAAACAAATTTCACAATTATACGATTTAGGCTGGATTCAATCACCTGTTGATATTTTCTTTCTTAAAAAAAAACATGGACATACCTCAGATTTATCTATTAAAAGTTTAGATAATTGGGGTGAAAAATCTGCTGATAAACTTTTTATAGCGATTGAAAAAAGTAAAAAAATTACCCTTGATAAATTTATTTTTTCACTTGGCATTCGTTATGTTGGCGAAGTAGTTTCTTCAATACTTGCTAAATACTACGAAGAATGGGAAGTTTTTTGTAAGAAAATGGAAAATTTATCTTTAAAAAACAATTTAGCTTTGGAAGAGTTACTGAATATAGATGGTATTGGTTTAAAAAGTGTGAACGAACTTAGGTTATTTTTCTCTAATAATGAATCTCTTAAAATTATTCATGAACTTCCAAAATTTATAGAAATAGAAAAATTCCAACTAAAAAATATTCAATCTTCAATCTCAAATATGAGTATTGTATTTACTGGAACATTAGAGACAATGTCTAGATCAGAGGCAAAATCCATTGCTGAAAAAATGGGTGCAAAGGTATCTTCTACAATATCATCAAATACTGATTTATTAATTTCAGGTGATTCAGCTGGGTCAAAATTGAAAAAGGCCAAAGAGAAGGATATAAAAGTAATCACAGAAAATGAATGGTTAGATTTAATCAAGAAATGATATTTTTAAATAAAATTTCTTATTTGGTAGTTTAAAAAATGATTAGACCTCAGTTTTTATTCCCATTATTCGGATCAGTAGAAAACTTAAAAGGGATTGGTTCAAAAACAGTTTTAAATTTAAAAAAAATTGGAATTTCTAAACCTTTAGATTTTTTATATTCTTTTCCTACAAATTTAAAGACAAGAGTATTTGCAAACACAGTTAGTGATTTAAATGTAAACAAAGTAGTAATTATAAAAATAAAAATTATTAAGCATAATTTCAAATATTTTAAGGGACCACTAAATATTGAAGTAACAGATGGATTAAAAAAAATTAATTTAATTTTTTTTAATGCAAAAAATGATTGGATAAAAAAAAACTTTCCAATCGAACAAGAGCGAATAATTTCAGGAAAGTTAGAAAAATATAAAAATCAATTTCAAATAATTCATCCTGATTACATTGAAAAGATTTTTGATATAGATAAAATTCCCGTTATTGAACCCATTTATTCTCTTACAAAGGGCATATCACAAAAAGTATTCCTAAACTCTGTTAATCAAATACTACAGTTGATTTCTGAAGAAATAAGCAATTGTGAGTGGATTAACAAAAAAAGATTAAAAGAAATGAATTGGACAGACTTTAAGAATAGTTTGAAAAAAATTCATAATCCAAAAACCAATGAAGATATATCATTAAATTCTAATTATAGATTAAGATTAGCCTATGATGAACTTTTAAGTCATCAACTGAGTTTAGTTATAGCTAGAAGTTTCTCAAAAAAAAATACAAAAAAAAGAAAAAAAATTGGTTATAAATTTTCTACTTTAATGAAAAAAAGACTACCTTTTTCTCTAACAAATTCACAGGAAAAATGTATTGCAGAAATTCAGTCTGACTTATCGAGAGATGAAAGGATGTATAGACTTATTCAAGGCGATGTAGGTTCGGGCAAAACATTAGTTGCTTTTTTTTCAATGTTATTTGTAGCTGAAAACAGTGGACAAGCAGTATTGATGGTTCCTACAGATATTTTAGCTAAACAACATTATAATAATTTCCAGGAATATACGAAAGATATTGAAGTAAATTCGGTTTTATTAACCGGTAAAATGAAAACTAATGAAAAAAAACAGGTTCTAGAAGCCATAAAATTGGGACAGGCTGATATCATAATTGGTACACACTCACTTTTTCAAAAAGGTGTTATTTTTGAAAACCTTGAATTAGTTATAATTGATGAACAACACAAATTTGGTGTTCAACAGCGTCATGACTTAATACAAAAAGGTGAAAATCTGGATATATTGGTGATGACAGCTACCCCTATACCAAGAACATTAGAACTTGCGAATTATGGTGATATGGATATTTCAAGAATACTTGATAAACCAATGAATAGACAAAAAATAGATACATCCATCATATCAGAAAAAAAAATAGAGATACTTATTTCTAGGATATTAGAGATTTGTAAGAAAGGAACTCAATCTTATTGGGTATGTCCCTTGATTGAAGAAGGAGATAAGTCAGAGCTAGTAGCAATTGAACAAAGATTTTCTTCACTAAATAAAATGTTGCCAGGAATAAAAATTGATATTTTGCATGGTAAAATGAGTGAAGAACAAAAAAATAAAATAATGACATCATTTAAGAATGGAAATATTCAAATTCTTTTAGCTACGACTGTTATTGAAGTAGGTATAGATGTACCAAACGCAACTATAATAGTTATTGAGGGGGCAGAAAGATTTGGATTAGCACAATTGCATCAATTGAGAGGACGAGTAGGTAGAGGAAAAAAACAATCTAATTGTATTTTAATTTATTCAAAAAATATTGGCAGACTTGGTAAAGAAAGATTAGAAGTTCTCAGAAAATTTGATAATGGATTTGATATTGCTGAAGAAGACTTAAAAATGCGTGGTGGTGGTAATCCTATCGGTCAACAACAATCAGGCATTCCAAAATTTAGAATAGCAAATTTAGATTTTGATAAAGAATTATTAAGCTATGCTAATCAAGACGCAAATGAAATAATTAAAAATAATAAGTACCTCAAAGGAGAGCATGGTAAGAACTTAAGAGTTCTTTTACATCTAATGAACAAAGATAACTCACTTAAATTGTTGGAATCTGGATAAATTACTTGTGTAATTTTTTTTTTATGTTAAAACTTAACATTAGAACAAAACAAGAACAAAGTAAACTCAGTTATGTCTTTTCATTATTTCAAATATCTTAAACTTATATTATCAGGGTCAGCTTATAGTATCTTCATTTTAATTATTAACTATTTGATATTCATAATTTTTTTGAATTTTTAGTTATTAATTTAATTTTGAACAAATGCATTTTTAGCAGCATCAAGAACCAATAATATAGAGTCATGTCTATTTTTAAATTCATGTGCTGGTCTTAATAGTTCATATTTTTCAAATGGTTTGGTTGGTGCATCACCATTGTTTTCAAGCATATTTTTTACACAGGAATATAAATTAAATACTGAACTATAGTTTTGTCCAATTGCATTTAATCCAAATATAGCAGCTGAAGCTTGGCCAAGGGCGCACGCTTTAATTTCTTGCTTATAGTCACTTATAAAACCATTTTTAAAATTAATATAAATTGTAACTTTTGATCCACAAATAGGAGATCTTAGGCTTATTTCTTTTTCGGCTTTTTCTAATCTTCCTATATTAGGAATTTCTGTTGCAAGCTTAAGAATTTTCTCGGAATAAAGTTTCATAAAAAAAAATATTTAAGGTAAAAGATTATATTTAAGTAATTAAAGAATATATCTTTAATAGCTAAAATAAAATCTGACAAGTTGTCATATAGTTAAAATTATAAAATACGAAAATAAAAATTAAAAAATTTGTAACTCAATCGTTGATAATCAAATTTATAACTTACTAGTAAAAAACATCTTAAGTAAATAAATTTACATATCTAAAATTAATTTAATTTCATCTAAGCTTTTACCATTTTTTATGAGCTTATTGAGACTTTCAGCATTTTTTGTTTTAGATAGTTTTTCACCATTATTATTGGTAATTAATCTGTGGTGAAAAAAATCGGGAGTTTTAAAATTAAATATTTTTTGTAGTAATACATGTATTGGAGTAAAATAAAAAAGATCGTTACCTCTTGAAACAACAGAAACATTTTGGGTGAAATCATCAACTGTTACTGCTAGGTGATATGATGTTCTTATATCTTTTCTAGCTATAACAAAATCACCAAATTTTTTTTTAAACCAATTTAAATTAAAACTTTGTAATCCAGTTTCACCATTTGGTCCAAAACCGATTTCTTTAAATGAAAGAACTATGTTTCCAAAGTAATTTTTAATTTTATCAATATCAATTCTCACATTATTTCCCCAAATATTTAATTTTTTTTCTTTACATGTTCCAGGATAAATAAACGTATTTAAAGTATTTTCAGGTAAGCTTAATGCAGATAAAGCATTCTTTATATCAGATCTAGAACATCTACATCCATAAATAAAACCTTTATCATTCAGAAATTTCAAATAACTTTCATATAGTTGAATTCGATTGGACTGTATTATTACATCTTCTTCCCAATTTATTCCTAACCAATATAGATCCTCATAAATTCTATCTTCATAAACTTTTTTACACCTTGTAAAGTCAATATTTTCTATCCTTAATTTAAATAAGCCTTTTTTTTTAACTGCCATTTCATAAGATAATAATGCTGAATAGGCATGACCCAAATGCAAGAGACCAGTTGGTGAAGGTGCGAATCTAGTAACAAACATTATAACAAAAATACAAAACTTATATTAATTAATTGATGACATCCATATACACCAATCTTTTTTTGCTTTTGTTGTTAAAGCAACTTTTTTCATTTCTTTTTTTAACTTACGTGCGTTATTTTTAGGTAACTCTTTAAATAAACCAAAATTAACATTCATGGGTTGGAAATCTACAAATTCATTTTCAAATAGTAAATGATGATAAAGACTTCCAATAGCAGTTGTAGGGGGGGGTGGAATATAATGTTTTTTTGATATTTTTTTATCAAT
>CEVH01095973.1_pt1 | contig 17171 bp, 8 predicted proteins | sample 356521 | NCBI WGS metagenome assembly CEVH01 (sample SAMEA2623446, study PRJEB7988) | marine metagenome | isolation source: saline water (ENVO:00002010), including
AGCTCAGGCCACATAATCTCCGGGAGATGATTATCCCTGACTAGGTTGGAATCATCTGAAATTATATATTTGAAGATACAAGCCCCTTTGGGCTTAGTGGTGTTGGTTCTGTGGAAACGTGCTGGATCAAGCAACAATATATCTCCTACACTAATAAGAGGCGTTGAGATATGATCATTTTCAATGGAGATGACATCGCGCTCTTCTATTTTTGAATTAAGGTAGTCTACAAAAACATAAGTGTCATCTTCGGTTTCAACTGAGTGATAAGTCGTATCGGCTGATGGTGAGTTGATCTCATGAATGAAGCCAAGGGGATTTGATATTTGATCTGGTTCGAGAAGAATCCAGGCGTTAACAGCAGACTTGAAAAGATAGAGCTCTGTATCGACGTGCCAAGGTGTAGAGAAGGATGTGCTTGTATGAAAAAAGAAATCATTAAGATAAAAAGGAGTAAGTCCTAAAGCTTCAGAAATAAGCTTTGAGATTTTCTGGTGAATCGGGCTGTCTAGCAGGTCAATAAATGCATAACAAGGCAATTGGCTTTTGGAGGCATGCTGTGAATAGATTGATCGGATTGACTGTATTTCTTCTGTTGACAAAACACCTTTGAGATGAATAAATGGCTGCGTTAATTGAGTCACAATTTCAATAGCAAGGTATTAATTACTATTATTCTACGCCAGCAGGGTGGCCATGATGCTTGTAGACGCCAACAATTAACCAGTTGTTATGCTGCCAACACAAAATTAAAACCATTAAAGTGATCTAAACGCTCCAAGGGGGTCGAGTGTGCCTGACCTCTTTATATAATAAGCAGATCTAAATAATTTTTTAATTTGCAATAGCTCTGTACAAGGTACTTTTTCGTCCCCCTATTATCTCCTGCAGATTATACAGATGAATTACCAATTGCTTCTTTAAAGCCTATTTTCAGATGTGGTCGCTTAAGCAACAAGGTGATGATACAGTCATATCGTTAGCTGCATCTTCTACTCCAATAAAACGTTGCTGTACAAATTCCTGCGAACAAAGAAAATTATAATTATTCAGCGGTCATCGAATTCATTTATTAAACATTAACATCTGAGGCTTCAAAGGTAAACTTAGCTTTTTTATTCTGTTAGAGCACTATGGCGTTATTTGTACGGTGATGTCTTGACTGAAATCTTATCATTCTGATTATTCTGAGCATCCGAATTGGAGCCTTTACTGTCAACTGGCGTGATAAACCAATTCAAAATGGAATATTCAATTTTAGGAGCGACTCTATACATAACAATATTCTGCCAAGGCTTAAAGTGGTGTTCTCAGAATACAAGAGAGGATTTTTGAGGCTTAGATGTTTGAGCAATATGAACAATGTAGTGTACTCGGAAATCAAATAGAATGCGAAAATCAACTTTTGGTTGAATATAGTCCTTACCTAGAGAACTTATTCTTTTGTATTACTAGTTAAATAAATAAGCCCATCTCTCTTGAGATTCCGGTGGAAACCTGAACCAGATAACTTTAGCCCTACAGAGCTAATAAGCTTTTGTGATTTATCATTGTCAAAATCTACAAAAGCTGCATAGTTAGATGAAGAGAATTGTTGTGTAGCGAGTGCGATCCCTTCTTTCGCGAACCCATGACCTCGAAACTTTTTTCTAATATAAATGCTTAATTCAGGAATATCGAGGCCAGAACTCTTGCATAATATGCCACTAAAGCCAATTGGTTCTCTATTTTCTTTTATAAAGAGAACTCTTAATCCGTCATCTCTTACATTTGAAATCCTTACTAAATTCATCAAGCGGTTGCTAATTGTGATTTGTGAAAAATTAATCCTTCTATCGGTCAAAGTCTCTGATTCACGTGGTTGCATGAATTTCAAAAACAATGGATCAAAGAATATTTCCTGTAAAAGAGCGAAATCAACTTCACTATCTTCAAAGCATCTAAGGCCTGACCTTTCCATATTTAAAAAGAAGTCTTCAAGACATAGTAGCCTAGTTGGCTCATCGCAATTGGCACCGTCACTGCTTATAGTAAAAACCTACTTCATATATCTATTCTCCCCTTGTCCCATAGTGCTCTCCTCGCAACTGTATCCATGCTCGTTCTAAACTATGCGAGCAAGAATCTCGGCCTTGTTATGATAAAAAATATGATAAGATTTTCCTGATGTAGAAGTTCATGCTCTGTAAAGAGATTGAACACTTTGTATTCACTAATTTTCACTCTACTTTAATTCAATTGTCTTTCGATTATTGGTTCTGCTTCCCATACGCAATAGTGGTTTGCATTTTGTGCACATCCTCCGGTTTCTCTGGAAGTATATTATTTCAACCTCTCTTTTATTTTTTTCTAAGAATACCTTTGCCTCAGTCAATTGCAACTGGAATTGCAACTGAGACAATCGGTATGACATGGGGAGCTACTAATTACATACTTAGTAAGCATAAAGGTAAAGCCATTGATTTCAAAGCCTTTCGAGCTGTAGTTCCATTTACGACCCTAGGTGTCTTTGTCGGACTATTCTTATTTGTATACGCACCTATGCCAATTCTTAGGTTTATTGTAGGTTTTGTTATTGCATCCATCGCACTTTATCAAATTTGGCTTGCTGGTGAAAATAAACTTGGCACAAAAAAGAGGGCTAACCTTGTAATTCTCACCAAAAATCATAACAGAATCTATCAATTTTTTTCAGGTACCTTCTCCGCCACTACTGGAACGGGTGTTGCAGAAATGAGTCAGCCTATGCTGGAAGAAAAAGCTGGTTTGATGACATTGAGGGCAAATGCAACGGCAATACTTCTCGAAGCATGTGCAGATTGGATAATTACCGCTACAAATTTAAAATTAGGAAATCTTCGATTTGACATTTTGATATTTACTGTATCTGGTGTTCTGATAGGAGGTGTGATAGGACCGAGATTAGCCAAATATTTGAACCCGAGAATTATGAAAATAATTTTTGGAATTTCAGTTACTACAATCGGATTTATATATATTGTGACATCGTGGAATGATCTTTTGGAAATGCTAAAAAACTGATGACGTACAAGGATAAGAGCGTGCTGCCCAAAGAAAATTGAGTAACACGCTCTTCGTTGGTTTTTAAGAAACTTTTTCCTTCCGTTGCTCCGTAATTACAGCATGCATTTTGAAAGAGCGTCGAAGCATTGCACGAAGGGGCTGAAGATGTAATTCCTCATCATCCCAAGTCGATTCCAAATTCTCAAGAAGATGTAGCTCTTCTTTGATACCAAATGAACTATCGTAAGACCTAATGACTGGGTGGATAAAGATACTTTTCTCAGGAGATTCTGGAGTAGCTTCCAAAACATACGTAAATGCGTCTTCGCCGCCTCTACAGCCGAAATTGAATGTAAAAGTCAAAATCTCTTCGGCCTTAAACTTTTTACTCAATAAACCTAAAGGGTAATCTTTGTAATATGTAAAATTGCCAGTAGCCTTATCATATTTAATCACATCGCACAACTCGTTATACATTTGGTAAATAGAGGAGCAGGTATTCATCCTGGAAGACATATATTCTGCCAGATCCGATATATTATATTGTGAGAGTTTTGTAGATGGATAAGGAATTCCAAAAGATTTTTCAGCAATTAAATCCACAAGGGTTTTGATGGAATATCTAAAACCGTGAATAAAACCACCAGCATTTTTCCTGAAATTAACTGTTTGCATCGGGGCTCCAATGGCGTACATATTTTCAACACCTGAGTACTGCCAGTCAGCATTTACCTTTGGAAATTTCCCTCTTAATGCAGGACGCGCATCAATCTGTACTGGAACTGTATCAGGGTCAAACATATTAATATCTACGTACTTAAAACCAGTACAAGCAATAATGTTGTCATAGTAGATTGTATTTACAGGATCTTCAGGGGTTAGTGAAAATGCAAAATCAACTTTAAAACGACCTTTCTCGCAACTCGGATCATAATCAATATTTGTGATCGACCCGTTAAGGATTGCATGTTGAGACTTTAATTGATACATGTCAAGTAAGTTATTTCTAACGGCACGCAAATCACCTACATAGTGAGTATTCCATGCAAATTGAATCTGCCTTGGACTTACAAAATGCAAAATGCTTGCAGTATTGGCTAAGTATTCACCACATTCAAATGCGGAATTACCTTTTCCAAGTATGAGCACTCGTTTATTTTCAAACAATTTCTTGTCAAGTGATACATTTTCGTAGGTCTCAATTTCTGGTAGATCAATTCCAGGAATATTTGGGAACCAGGGCTTACCACCCATGCCTAAAAGGAGATACTTACATTCGTATACTGTTTGACCTGAAGTTACTTGGAATAGACCATTGGTTTTCCTGATGAAGCTTACCTCAGTATCATACTTGATATTTAAGTTGTGACTTACCACAACATCCTTGAGGTATTTTAAAAGGACATCGGCAGATGGATATAGCTCGTCGGTGTACTCGGTAAAAGGTTTCTGAAATGGAGATGTGGTTAACAAAGAGTTCCAATCATGCCTTAGGTTAAATTCAGCATTGTCACTGCCAGTAAATCTTTTATTAATGGAAATAAGACTTCGATGCCTCGGATAATTATTCCAGTGGGCGCCGACAGCATTAGTTCTCTCAAGAATTAGGTAGTCAAGATTCTTGTTTTGAAGCAGGATTCCTGCCTGAATGCCAGCAGGTCCACCACCAACTATGAGGAAATCGTGATAAATAGGTTTCATGGATTGATCCATTGTGCTCACCATTTGTAAATTCACTTTAGCAAAACTTGACGGAAGCTGGGCTCAAGCTTCTCTTACTGTCGCTTTCCTTAGTTTAAAGCCCCGAATCTGAGCAAATCAACATAAAATGAATGCAAGGTGCCTGTTGAATTTGATTTACAAAGGTCTATGAGCAAAAGGCCATATTTATGTTGAAGTAAAATCGTTTGAGTTATTCCGTGATTTTTGATTGTAGACGAGTTTTTGAATTGCATTCGATAGTCGTTACCAGTCATCTAAAATGTATTTATACTCTACAGCATAAACTTTCATGGTCATGCATTTTTTATTAGAAGTTTATTGAATTTCAATGATCTTTATATTAATAATACATGAGAGCTCGAAAAAATAACGTCTAAATCTACACTAATCACTTTAGCATGACCTTGTTTTGTCTTGATTGTATCAGTCTCGCTACTAAAAGAATTAATACACAATGGCACTCTTTGAGTAAACGCTATAATAAAAGTTGCTATGCGGTTGCTTAGCAATTGAATTGAATTTCGCTCTAAGTAAAATGGTAAATGTTTGTACATCTGAGTCGATCAGATATTGAAAATATAAATGCCTTGAGAATTTTTAATAAAAGGTTCGGAGAAAATCAGAAAAATCCTCTCTACAATATTCAATTGATTCATACTCGTAGCCTCTTGCTCTTCCGGTCTGGCGCTTTTTAAAATCATCTATAGCTTCATGGAATTCAGAATTAATAGGTAAATCTAAAAAGTTAATTATGGTCATCATCACAGAACTTGGGTTGTTAACAAGTTCTTCAAAAGACACATGAAGAACTCTTGGATTGATGTCTCCCCTGCTTTGTCGATAAAATTCTGTTACCGCTTCTGCTTGCTTAACAAGCCATTTATACCATGAATCCCACCACTCAGGTGAATTCTTGAAGTTACTATTACCAGTTTTGGAAATAGTCGATAGAGTAAGTAAGGGCTTAAGTGAAGACAGGTAAGACTCAGGATGGCGAGTTATAATAATAAACTTTGAGCCATGAAACCTGTTTTTTAAATGCGATAACTTTTCATTCGAGGCTACTTCTTTTGACACGAATGTTGAGTATGGACTTTTAAGAATTGATAGAGAGTTTATGGAGTACTCATATATCCGTAAAAGATGAGATCTTAGAGAAAAGAATTTTTCCGATCTCTTTGAAAAAAGACTATAGTAATTTAATGTACCCGCTTCTGGTGAATGGAGGTATTGATAAGGATGATGTGCTACACGCTCTTCAAATAAAATTGCATCTTCCTCAAAGTCACCCATTACATTAGGGTGCATTTTTGAGACTGTAGACTGAATTTTTGATGCTGGCCAATAGTTTCTACGTGATAGACGACTTTTCAAACCAAATAACGACAAAAGTAGCTGAAATGTGACAGAAGGATACCGCCACTCAAGATGAGTGTGTCCATGAAGCTCTTTTGAGGATTTAATTAGTAGACGGTGTAGCAATGTAGATCCACTTCGGGGTGTGCCGCATATGAAAACTGGTGGCTTAAAGGGCCTGAAGAATCTGTAAACACCTAATAATGCAAAATCAATGGGTCCCAGTAAAATAACTACTGGACTGAAAATCAGTATGGAAACAAGATGTTTTAAAAGCTTAAGTTTTGATTTAATTGGAGTTCTAGACTTAAACAGACGCGAACCTAGGTAGTGTATTGATAAGGGATGTGGCAAGGGTAGATATAGCATGGCAAAAGCTAAATATGTAATGCAACAAGCGACTACGACAAAAGTAACCAAAAATTGCGACAAAGTCCTTGCACGCTGAAAAACTCAGGCTATGATAGCCGAAAATCTCAAGCCAATGAAAGAAATTCCTTCAAACATTAAGATGGTTTTAAAAGAAGCGAAGGATCTGATAGAAAAAGGTGGAGCTGAGTCGGCAGAGCAGGCTAGGGCGAAGCTGCTGGACGTTAGCGAAGCAAGCGAATATCCTATATATCACATGATGTTGGCTAAAGTTGCAAAAGAATTAAACCAGAAAGATACAGCACTGGCTCACCTCGAAAAATCCCTCGAATTTGATAAGCCAAGCATCCAAGCCATCCTTAGAGTCTCTGAAAGCCGCATCAAGGATGGAAATATCATTGAAGGTTTTGACCTTCTTATGAAGGGTAAGGCCTTAGTCCTAGAAGAAGGTAATGCAAAGTATGGATGCAGGGTTGCAACTCTTTTAATAAAAGCTGGCTATGCAGATGAGGCGATTGACATATTGAACCAATTGCAAAAATTAAATCCTAATGATCGAGAAGTTTCTTATACGTTAGGTCTTGCGCACAGGCAGAAAGGAAGTTCTGAACAATACGAAGCTGAAGCTCTCCGAGGTATTCAAAAATCTGAAGTTAAACATACCTTGAAGCAAAGAGTTCAGTTGGCCAAACACTATATGATGGAAAATAGTTATGGAAAGGCTCTTGGGCTTTTAGCCCCCATCAAAGATTTGGACGACGAGCAATTCAGTGATGATAAGATTCGAGAAATCGTTGCAATTATGACTGCAATTTGTTATGTCGAAGTGAATTCTGCTGATATTGCCAAAGAGCTTATTGTGTCAGTTAAGAATCAATCAGGAATCGGTGCTAACTATGTTTGGTGTAAAATACAGTTCGAGGAAGAGGAATATAATACAGCTGCTAAAACTGCTTCCGCCATCAAATTACTGGCAGAGAGACTGTTAGGCAAGATGGATCGTCAGAAGAAGAAAGCAGATGGATTGTTAAATAATCCAAGTTCTTCAATCAAGGATAGTCAACGAAAAAGACTTGAATCGGCAATGACTTCTGAAGCCCAAGGTATTCAGCAGATTACACAGGCATCGATAGATCCCACGAAGGAAAGCCTTAATCAGTTTCTCCAAATTGTACACACAGTTTGGTTGAACACCCTGCCGGGTTAATGCTCTTTCCTAATGTTTATTGTAAATCCAGATGTTGCTGTTACTGAAGTCGGCAAGGGTAGAGCTCTTGCTTACATAAAAGGCTCAGAATCAGCAATTACTTTAAGTCAAGTTGAATATTGGCTTTTTTTAGAAGTTGATGCTAATGCATTTACTAGCCCTGAAGCATTGGCAATTAAAACTGAATCAAGCTTGTCTTCCATTTTTGAAGCCATAAGCAGATTAAAAGATGAGAAAATCATATTTGATTCAATTGTTGAGTCTCGTGCGAAAAGCAAATTATCATTCCTTGAACGTGTCGATAAGTATTCATTTAAAGTTGGTTATGCAAATTCTCTCCCTTTAATTAGCTGGTATATCAATTCCTTGAATTGGCGTATCTTGGGGCTTAAGTTTTTCCCATATCTTATAATTATCTCTTTAGTTGCGACATATGGGTTCTATTTTTCATCTGTTAGGCCCTTGGGTAAAATCATAATAGATGATTTTTTCTATGCACCATCAATATATGAGGCTTTTTTAATATTCACGATTACAAATTTCTTGGCAGCAATCTATAAAATAGCTGTTGGAGCAGGAACGAAGTATGGCACGAAAACTCTTTATCTTAAGTTATTAGCTGGATTTAACCCGGTCTTCGATACTGATGAAGATGTCGGTTACACCAAACCTCTCAAGTGCAGCAGAAAAGAATATCTGTATTACGTCGCATCGCCTACAATATTAAGGATTTATATCTTGCTGCTATGTATCGCCTTGGTCTATATTATGTATCCATTTAGCGGTTCAATATCATCTCGATTATTGTCGATACTTTTTACAACTATAAATATATCATGGATGGCGTTCTTTTGGCAATTAATTCCTTCGCCTGGAACCTTATCAGTAAAGTTTTTGGAAATATATGGAATTATTCCTTTCAAGTATCTCGGCCCGTCTGTTAAGCGTGTAGTTTTACTGTTTGCCGGAAAAAATGTCGATCAAGACAAAAGGGAGACTTTAAAAAGTGCCGTATATTTGCTTATGACTGTATTTTTGATATTTTTTAAGGTTGTATTTTTGGGTTTCTGGGTCCTTCCTCAGATTTCAATTGGGATTCCGCATTTCTTAGGTCAGTGGACTTCTCAGATTGTAATTTTAGTTCTTGGTTTTCTTTCATTCAGATACTTAACTCATACAGTTCGGCCGAAGGGGGCAAGCAATCAAGATGTTGGCAAAGTAGTTGGTCAACAATTAAATCAGAGCATCGATAGATTTTTAAATAAATTGGGTCCAAAAAAAAGAATCGCTCTTATTGTTGCAGCAGTAATGTTATTTCCTTTCGGTTCATCTATTAGTGGAGTCGCGAGGGTGCAAGAAAATATGAGCTTACAGATCAATTCTTCAGAGTCAGAAATCTCATATGTAAGAACAATTTTTAAAAAGGGTCCTTCAGCAGTGCCAGTTTCAAAAGGTGAGACGATTTTAGAATTAACCTCTGAGGGCTTAGAACTTAGACTTAAACAACTCAACGAAAATCTTGTGGCTTTAGAGCAAGACGAGTTAATCCTTACTAATGAAAGAGATGCATTGCTTGAAGGCGGTAGTATATATGAGAATAGTAAAAATAAAACTGAAGATGTCCTTATTAGTGCTTCTTCAGTCCGTGCATTGACAAGTGAAAAACAATCTCTCCAACGGCAATTGGCTATACTAAAAAGTCAAGCTGAAACCTATGAATTATTAGCTACTCAAGGTATTGTCAGTAGAATTCAGTATCAAGATAAGCTTTTAGAGTATGAGATTGCTAAAGTTAATTATTCTGATGCTGCAAATAGCTTGGAGTCGGCTTTGGCTACCGGAAGAAAAGCATTAAGAGATGAAAAAGTTGAACAGACCCTAAAAATAGGTGAGGAGTTAAAATCAAAAACTAGCGAGCTAAGACAAGTAAGAGCTTCAATTGCCAAAGAAAATGCAGAACTCATTGATACAGAAGCCAGAATAAAGAATCTTACTGTGAAAGCCCCATTTGATTGTGTAGTGGCTAGCGATACCTCATTACTTGAAGGTAAAGCAATTGGTCTAGGAGACGAAATAATTTCAATAAAGGCTGTACCTACACAGAGGATAACTGTATCCATTCCAGAATACGATAGAAATGAGATTGCATTGGGTGATCCGGTTGAGATTAGGCTCTATTCAAAGATTTTTTCTAAGAATACTGGATACTTGTACGGCAATATAGATGCTGTCAGCCCAGCTTCGGAAATAGATAAAGATCAAGAGCAGATTGAAGTTAATGTTCTCGTTAATGAAAGTTTGTCAGATTCCATGATTGGAGCTACTGGTGTTGGTAAGATTCGATCAGGTTATACTTGTTTGCTTGTCAATCTAATAAAACCCTTGGCGAGATTTGTAGAAGTTGATATGTGGCAGTATGTACCTTGATTCTACGGAGTTTTAACGAGTGTCTATTGTTAATTGGTTGCCAGATGAACTCCCGTTGGCATATATAAATCGAAGAAAAATATACAGTCGTTGTATTGGTTCTGAAACAGGATTTTACGAGATTAATATTGGCAATCAAAATCCAGATCATCTTCTCCTCTGGTTGCACGGAAGTGGTAATTCCTACAAAGAGATGATTATGTTAATCGGCCCCACTTATGTTAAACAAATGATCAAATCCAAGAATGAAGGTAAATCAGTTAGGGTGATTATTCCATATTGTCTGCCTGATTTGATGTGGATGAATACCTCAAGTCCCGTCTGGGGAATTGAAAATTATATTGTCGAAGAACTAATTCCTTCATTGTCCAAAGAATCAGGTATCAAACCTGGAACAAGGCATGAAATTCACGGATACAGCATGGGTGGCTATGCTGCACTTAGATTTGGTCTTAAATATAGTCATATCTTTGAGAAGGTTGTTGCTGTGGGTGCAGGCCCTTTGGCTGATCAGCTTAGTGATAATGTCAAAGGTGATAAAGGTTTTAAGGAGGAGATCCTCAGGGTTGTATACGGAAATAATGAGCGTCTATATAATCGTTCTCTTCCGTATTCACAAGCTATACTTTATCAAGACTTAATTGTTCAAAGAGGCCTCAATATCAATATTATCATTGGTGAGCATGATGAAGCAATTCACGATAATCTTAGGCTCAGCAAACGTCTAAAGCAATTAGGTATTGACGTTAATTTGTCTGTTCTAGAAGATTGCTCTCATCCTCTTCGTGACTATATCAAGAAACATCCCCTATGCTAGCCAAAGTCTTCAATTACTGATTGTAATGACTATACTTTGCTTTTATTTAGTAGCACATTTTGTTTCAATGAGATTTGAAAGACCTCTGATGGTTTGATGTTTATAAAGGTCTGTCGGAGTAAGATGAATTCCATTATTTTTGCAGCTAGATAGCAATTGAATTGCTTGGATGGAGTCACCTCCAATAGCGAAAAATTTTGAATTGACGGAAATCTTCTCTAGTTTTAGAACTGCTTTCCATATACCTAACATCAATCTCTCGGCCTCTGAATTTGGTTCAACTATTTCTTCGATAGTTGAGGCATCAGATATATTCGGGAGAGACTTATAATCTACTTTGCCATTTGATGTTGTTGGCATTGTTTCAACAGCAATTATATGAGTTGGTACCATGTACGGTGGAAGTTTTTCTTCAAGATAGGTTTGTAGATCTAAATTATCAGCAGGCAATGATTTCGTATAGTATAAGCATAATACTTTTCTGTTGCTCGCATCATTTTTTGCTGTACAAACAGCACCATTGACTCCAGGGTGGTCACAGGCGGCTACCTCGATTTCTCCGGGTTCTATCCGGTACCCCCGTATTTTTAATTGATAATCAGTTCTACCAACAAAGTGAAGTACTCCAAACTTATCATAATATGCTTGATCTCCTGTGAGGTAGTACCTATATGGTGATGATACAAGTGGTATTTCCTCAATAAATCGATCCTTTGTTTTTTGAGGTTCGTTGAGGTATCCATTGGTGACCTGCGGCCCTGTCATGGCAAGTTGTCCAATAACATAAGGAGGACATATTTGATTAGAATGATTAAGAATATAAGCTTTCATGTTTGCTAGCGGCCGTCCCAATGGTGGTTTCTTTTTCAGATTCCAATTGACAGCAATCGTGTCGCCAATAGTCGTTTCTGTTGCACCATGTCCAGTAATAATCGTTCTCTTAGATCCCCATACTTCTGCAGTTGATGCAGGTAGTGCTTCACCTGCAGTTACCAGTACACTCAGCTTTGTTAATTGCCCAGAGCACATCGGATCAAGCACTTGAAGCACCGAGGGTGGAATACCTACATGAGTAATTTCATACGTCTTTAATAACCTAATAAGTTCATCTGGATTGCGCAAAAGGTCCTTTGATGTGAAATAAAGCTGACTTCCTGCGAGCAGTGCTCGAGTCTGTTCTCCAATACCTGCATCAAAATAAAACCCAAGTGTCGACAAGACACGTGAGCTTTTCACTAGCTTAAAGTGTTCAGAATGTGAATGAAATAGTGAGATTAAGTTGAAGTGTGTCACACAGACGCCTTTTGGCGTTCCAGTTGAGCCTGAGGTGAAACATATGTAGCAATTCGCTTCTGATTCAGACAAATCAGTGATTTCATTGATATCTGTTGTGTTTGAATTAAATTGATGCGTATTGATATTCAGTATCTGTTTTACATCTAAGTCTTGTTCGGCAGTGCTTTGATCACAAATCAGCAATGAAGCACTTGAGCCTTTAATAATGGATTGTTTTCGGGCTAAAGGTGCATTTGGATCTATTGGTACGAATGTCAGCCCAAGACTAGTGATAGCGAGGACAATCGAGATTTGGTGCGCACTTTTGGGTACACAAATACAAATATTGTTTGATGTTGATGTATCTTGCTTGTGCAGTATGGATATGTAGTGTTTTGTCAGTTTAAGAATATCATTGCGCGTCCAAGTTGCTTCATCATCAATTATACATGGGTGATGCGGATCTTCCTTTTCAAGTTGTAGAAACCTACTAACTAACGTATTTGATTTATATGGATTTTGACGACTTGTATTGTTCCAACTGTGAGCTACGCGGTTGAATTCTCGTGCGGGCAGCATCGATATTTTATCCATTCTCCTATTCGGCTGTCTTCCGAGCCTAGATAGAAGTGTATTGAACCTATGAGCCATCGCCTGCAAGACTGCAGGGGCAAATACTGATGCTCTTACATGATGAGTGATTTCTAAAGCATCATTGGATTCCCTCACAAGAAGAAGGTAGTCATAGTTAGCATGATCAGATGAAGAGTAAGTATGGGTTGATTTAGTTGAACTTGTGCCACCTCCATGCGAGCTAATTTCATGTACGATCATCGCTTGAAAAAGTGGTTGACCTAAATCATCTCGGTCTGGTGCTACATGTTTGACTATCTGATCGAATGGTACGTCGCTGTGCTTGAGAAGATCTCGAGAAAGATCATTGGTGGCTTGAAGAGCAATATTAAGTGTACTTTCTTCGTCAATGTCTAAGGGATACACTAGAAGATCTACGAAAAATCCAATAAGATTATTTAGCTTTTCATTTGTACGACCCGTAATCGGTGTCCCGATTGAAATGCGATTATCATTTATATGCCTTGACAAAAATATACCGTATATAGTTATCAATAAATTAAACATAGAAGTTTTGTTGTCCGTTGCTATAGCTCTCAATCGATTTGTTATTCGACTCCCTACAGTACGAGAAGTACTTATAGCAATTTTAGGATCAAGATTCGTCTTGTTTGACGACCTAAAGAATGAACATGTTAATGGCCTATCGGAAAATTTTTCTTTCCAAAAATGTAGGCTTGACTCGAATTCCGATGATAATGACCAGTCATGTTGCCATATTGCATAATCTCGATAATCCAGAGATAGTTCGCTTAGCCCACTTGACCATTCAATATTCTTTTCGATATTTTCATAAATTGTCAGCAGTTCACTAAAAAATATTCTAACGGAGACGCCATCAGAGATGATGTGGTGTATTTTAAGTCCTAACGCACTTGAGTTATTGCCTTTGCAAAGATACACATAGAACAGTGGACCCGATGAAAGACTCCATTTGGGCCTATGAGAATTCATAGTAGCCTGTAGTTCTGAGGCAGGTTCATTACCATCATGGTTGGATACTTGTATTTCTGGATCTCTTGTCTGTTCGTCAATAACTTGATAAGGTTCACCTTCTTGCACCACAAACTTGGTTCGTAAGCTTGCATGTCTCTCTTGAAGCCTCTTTAACGCAGATTTGAGTACATCTAGTTTTAACAGTGAGGCTACACCTATTATATTTGAGATGATATATGTATCAATGCCTGGCGATAAAGAGTCAACTATCCAAAGTCTTTTTTGTGGCAACGATAATGGAGACAACTCTTCGTAGCTGGAAAGGTGTTCCAGCTTGCTTGATCCGTCATCCAGAATGTTGTCTATAGAAGCTGATAAGTCTTTTAGGTTTGGATTTGAGAATATTGTTTCTAGTGGAATCTGTTTGTCTAGTTCAGAGGAAACCGAAGACAATAGTCGTACTGCAAGCAGTGAATGACCACCTGCCTCAAAAAAATTCGCATCTAAATTGATTGAAGATGAGGATAAATATTTTTTTGCGTATTTGAGGACAATCTTTTCTGTCGGGTTAATCGAAATATCATCTTCAGTTTCACTTACACTTTGTCCGGCTTCTTTGACTATCCCTTCTAATTTTTTACGATCAATTTTGCCAGAGCTCAAATAAGGGAATTTGTCAAATACTTTCCAAATTGAAGGTACCATATACTGTGGCAACCTAGATTTTAGATGATCTCTTACTTCTTCTATATTTCCCTTTTCTTGAAGAATTGCTATCATAAGCGTGTCTTGATTGACAGTAGATACAGCACAATCAAGTACACTTGAATGACTCTTGGCTGTTATCTCAATTTCGTTAATATCTACTCTAAAACCTCGTAATTTTATCAGCGTATCGTTACGCCCCTGAACGACTAAACCTCCATGCTTTGTGAAGTATCCTCTATCACCGGTCTTCCAAAGTCTTTTATTTCGTCCATATAGCGTAGTCGATTCAAATGAATTCTTATTATTTTCTTGTCTTTGATAGCCTTCGGCAAGATGTTTTCCCGAAACATAAATATCTCCAGTAAGACCAAATGGAACAGGGTGTTTAAAGGGATCTAATATGTATATACTTGTATTAGGCATCGCTTGCCCAGCTGTAATACGGTCATTCTTTGTCAAATTATTAGGAACTTCAGCCAATGAGATATCCCATACTTCTGATGCACCATATAAGTTAAATAACCGTGCACTTGGTAGCAATTTGTAGAATCTTACTGCTAGATCAGGTGTTAATGGCTCACCAGTAGAAAACCATAATTGTACATTGTTTATTTCTCTGGGCTCTGATTCATATTCTTCTAATAGTAGGGCCAGCAGTGAAGGTACAAGCACTATCCTCCTAACACTTTTATCAGTTAGTTTTTTGAGCAAGGTTTGCGGATTTTTGCTTTCTTTTCCTGGCAGTACAATACACTTCGCCCCATGGATTAAGGGATAAAATAATTCCCAGTAAAAGTCTACAAACGAGCAAGATGTTTTTGATATAATGGATTCAGTTTCTTCTATTGGGAATTGATCTGATACTAAGCGAGATACAAGTACTTGGTGTGAAATTCTTATACCTTTAGGGTTGCCCGTTGAACCTGAGGTGTAAAGTATGTATGCTATATGTTTATTATCGAAAGAATATTTGTTCACCTCTGTTTTATTTCTCTCTGGTGATGCTGTATATATCTCATCAATTGTCAAGCTTTTTATTTTGACACCATTATCTATCTTTTTATCGGATATTATGTGGGTTGAATCAGCGTCTTCGATTATATATTTTATCCTTTCTTCGGGCGCTGTTTCGTCAATCGGCACGAATGTTGCCCCTAATTCTAATAGTGCTAGAATTAGAATTATTAGTTTAGGACTTTTTGCAACTGCAAGTACTACTATCGAATTTTTGTTTACGCCAATTTGCGTGAGGAGCCCTAATAGCTCTTGGCTTTTGGTCGCAACTTCCTCGTAATTGTATTTTTTATTTTCTTGCACGAGCGCTATATTAAGGGGTGTTTTCTTTGCTTGCTCGTAAAATAAGTCTTGAACCAGTGTTTTATCTTCGAATGGCACGCTATTTGTTTCAGATGCTTTTATATTTTTATCCTTATCCTCAGCGGTCAAGAGACTTAAATAGTCGTTGACTTTTAAAGTATTCATTTTTGAATATTCATTCACCAGTAACTTTATGAATTCTGTAAAACTTACTATCTGCTCTGAATCAAACAGCCTTTGATCGTAAGTTACTGTTAATTCAACTCCACTAATGTTCGACTCTAAATTGTAGTGTAGTGGAACACTTTGAGTGGCCATTGACGTTTCATCATTTTTCCGAAAATCCCTATCCTTCTTATTTTTATCGGGAATATTAGATGGTTCATTGGTCAAGTACATCTTGTTGTCAAGGATGCACCTAATTAACTCGGTCTGGTTGCTTAGCTCGCAAATCTCTCTTATTTCATTTATTGAAATAAATTGATTCTCTATGATTTCTAGCTGGTCAATATGTATCTTTTGCACGAAATCTTCCAGTGACTCATCATTCCTTATCTTTGTTCTTATTGGCAATGTATTCATAAACATTCCTACCATTTTTTCTGCTCCTTCGAGCTCATATGGTCTTCCGTTCAAAAGTAGACCGATTAGCAAGTCTCTAGATGAGCCATAGCGCGCTGACGCTAATGATATTGCCGATATAAATAGAGTACTAATCGTTACATTAAACTTCAGTGCTAGTTTTTCTAAGTTAGAGATTAATTCTTTATCAAATTGGGCTCTCCATTTATTAAACTGAGCCGGTTGTGATAGGATTGGCGCCCTTTTTTCACATGGTAGTGAGCTAGACTCATCTACACCCTCAAGATATTTTCTCCAGTATTCTTTATCAGTATTCTTGTCGCGTTTTTCCAGCCATTTTATGTATTCACTAAAGGGTTTGCGGTCAGGAAGATTTGGTATCGAAACACCATTCTTTCTTGCTTGATAAATTGAGGTTATTTCTTGTGCAATTATTGGGCTTGAGGTGCCATCTAAAAGTAGATGATGGTGTGTAAGTATTAGAAGTGATGTCTCTTCTGTGACTTTAATTACTGTAGGCCGAATTAAAGGTGCTTCTTTTAGGTTGAATGGTAATGACCTGTCTTCTCTCAAGAACTCTCGAAGCTTGATTTTCCGTTTGAATTCTGAGTTTTCCTCTGACCAGTTAATTTCCCTTATTTTGCATTCCACTTCTTTGTGTATGACTAGTGTTGCATTTGAACTCTCATTGTCTATTGATGATCTCAATATCTCATGCTTATTGGCTACTGCATTTATTGCATATTCCAGAGACTTTATGCATATATCTGTAAATTGAATAATTGGCTGGACGATGTA
>CEVH01000521.1_pt1 | contig 16943 bp, 15 predicted proteins | sample 356521 | NCBI WGS metagenome assembly CEVH01 (sample SAMEA2623446, study PRJEB7988) | marine metagenome | isolation source: saline water (ENVO:00002010), including
AATAACGAATATAAAATATTAGGTGTTAATGCAGATGATGATAGCTCAGTAATTAAGCTAGCATTCAAGAAACTGGCATCTAAGTATCATCCAGATAAAAATAACGACAGTATTGAATCTAATAAGATATTTATAAAAATTAAATCAGCTTACGAAAATATCATGGAAAGTAAAAAAAATGAATAATACTAATTTTCATATTCCAGTGATGAAACATGAGGCAATTAGTCATTTACTATCTGATAGAGACGGCATATATATTGATGCCACTCTAGGATATGGCGGTCACTCAAAACATATCTTAGAAGAAACATCATCAAAGTCAAAACTCTATGCGATCGATAAAGATATTGATGCAATCGAATTTAATAAAAAAGAATTATCACAAGAGAAGAGGTTTACCCTTAAACATGGATGTTTCTCTTCTCTGGATGAATATGCAAGAACATGGAACATATACGGATCGGTTAATGGAATTTTATTTGATTTAGGAGTGTCTTCAGTGCACTTGGATAGTGCTGAAAGAGGCTTTAGCTTCAACAAGAATGCAGCATTAGATATGAGGTTTGATAGAACCGAGGGTAAGAAAGTATCTGAATATATAAATGAATTACCTGAGAAGGAAATTGAGTATATTTTAAGAGCATATGGTCAAGAAAAATTCTCAAGAAGAATTGCAAAAAATATTGTGAAGCACAGGATAAATAATCCTATTATCGAAACATTCGAGCTTGTAAACATAATTAACAAATCCGTGATTGTTAATGATAAAAATAAACATAACGCCACTCGATCTTTTCAAGCATTAAGGATATTTGTTAATAAAGAACTCGAGGTTCTAAAAGAAGTATTAGAAAAGTCATATAATATCCTCGCTCCCAAGGGACGGCTTGTTCTAATCACTTATCATTCTCTAGAAGAAAAAGTAATAAAGGATTTTATAGTCTTTACTGACCATAATTTAAACACTCCAAGAAAATTGCCGATAAAAAAAGATTTCTTGACAAGGATGTTTACAGTGATAAAGAAAGTCAAACCATCTTGTGACGAAGTAACTTTAAATCCCAGATCTAGGTCCGCAAAAATTAATGTTTTGGAGAAGCAATGATGAATCTGACTTATTCATTTGTTTTAATAATTTTCATAACCATATCAGCTTTTGGTGTAATTTTTGTTAAATATCAAAATAGGATGCTAAACATTGAAATATCAAAAAATGAAAAAAGATTATTTTATCTCTCAGAGTCATATAGACAATTACTACAGGAGCAAACTGAAGTGACGGATAGAAAACTTCAGAAAAATAGTTTAGGTGAAGCATTGAATATGCAGTTACCAACAAAAGAAAGAATTTTAATCATGAACTTAGAACATTAGGAGGACACCATGTTTGAAATAGTTAATAATTATAATCAAAATGCAGTTATCAAAGTCATTGGTGTTGGTGGCGGTGGCGGCAACGCAATCATTTCAATGCTGAAGTCACAGATACATGGCGCAGATTTTTTAATTGCGAACACTGACGTACAAGCACTCAGAGATGTAGACGGAGCTACAACTGTTCAAATTGGATCTGAAATAACAAAAGGATTAGGTGCCGGTGCTGATCCTGAAAAAGGAAGGCAAGCTGCATTAGAAGCGAGTGAAACACTAAAAGAATCAATTGAGGGAGCTGACATGCTCTTTATCGCTGCCGGAATGGGTGGAGGTACAGGAACTGGTGCCGCACCTGTAATAGCTCAAATAGCGAGAGACCTTGGTATCCTCACTGTTGCAGTTGTTACAAAACCGTTCGACTTCGAGGGTCCGGAGAGGATGTCTAACGCTCAAGAGGGTATTAACAATCTAGAACAATGGGTAGATTCATTAATTGTTATTCCTAATTCAAAGCTTAAAGAGGTATATGGTGGCAGTGAATCAATATTTTCCTCTTTCGAGAACGCAAATGATGTTTTAAGAGGAGCCGTGAAAGGCATAACAGAAATAATTACTATAAGAGGGTTTATGAACGTAGACTTTGCTGACGTAAAAACTGTAATGTCCGGTATGGGTAAAGCAATGATGGGGTCGGGTGTATCCTCTGGAGAAAATAGAGCAGTTGAAGCTGTTACAACAGCATTAAGTAGCCCTCTGTTGGATAATATTGACCTTCAAGGTGCAAGTGGTGTATTAGTTAATATCACATCTGGTTCTGACTTAACAACTGATGAATTTGAGGTGATTGGTAGCAAAATAAGAGAGATTGCAAATGAAGATGCAAAAATCATAACTGGGTGCATTAAAGAGGACGATAATATTGGTGATCTCAGAGTTACCATAATCGCAACTGGGTTTGCTCAAATCAACCCTGCAGATACAATGCCGTCTGAAGAGACTTCATCTGAGTTAGATAAAGACGTTTTAAACAACAGTAATTCGTCAATCATAGCAGGTAATGAGATCTCTAATGAGTCGATCGCTCAGGTTAATATTAACCAGCAAGATGATCAGACATCAATTGATATACCTGCGTTCTTAAGACAACAGGCAGATTAAGAATACAACTAACACTCACAGTATTAGGCTGCTGTTATTTATAACAGCAGCTCTTGTCATATTTCTACTCATAATTATTCGATTGTATCACCTTCAAATTAAGGGAACTGACTGTTTCTTTTTCAATGAAGGATCATGCAAACAGAATATTTTTGATGAGGCATCAAAGAGGCAAATTCATAATCAAATCATCAAGGCACAAAGAGGTATAATTTATGATCGAAATAAAAACATCCTTGCGATGTCGTTACCGGCCAGAACACTCTGTATAAATCCAAATAGGCTCTTTTACAAAGATAATAATGTTGATTTGCGAAAACTCTCCAATATCTTGAGTATCCCATATGAAAAGCTGAAAAAAATTATATATAAGAATAAGGATAGGAAAGAATACTATCTCAAAAGACATGTCTCTAAATCTGTATATCTTGAAGTAAGTAAGATCTCTGACCCAAATATTTACTTCATCAATGAAAATAAAAGATCATATTTAGGTGGTGAAGCATTTTCAAATGTAATTGGGTTTACCGATATCGATGATAATGGCCAGGAAGGAATAGAATTAGTCAATAATGATGTTCTTAAACCTGAGGATGGATATAAGAAAATAAAAAAAGATAACATTGGGAGATCTATCGAGACAATAGAGGTTACTAACAAGCCAAGTCCCGGGAAAGACTTGATTTTAACTCTTGATAAACGAATACAAATAGTCGCATACGATGTTCTTAAAAAGTATGTACAAAAATATCGAGCCGAGAGTGGCTCTATAATTCTCGTGGAGTCAAAATCTGGCAATATTTTGTCAATGACAAATTATCCATCTTTTGACCCAGAAAAAAGACATACATACAAAGGTTTAAAATTAAAAAATAGGGCCATCCATGATTTGATCGAGCCGGGCTCAACGATTAAACCTTTTATTATTTATGCAGGCCTGAAAAACAAAGTCATAGATGAATCAACAATAATTGATACTGCACCAGGTGTGATTAAATTAGATAACAAAGAAATTAAAGATTGGAAATACCTAGGAAAAGTATCTACTAGTGACATTATCAAGTTTTCTAGTAATATTGGGGCTGCCAAGGTTTCCAAAAAATTGTCAAAAAAACAACTGATTAGCAATCTTGATTTATTTGGGTTCGGACAATCATTATTTATAAATCTTCCAGGCTCAAAGAATGGATCATTACCATCTCCCAACTCGTTAAGTGAATCAGATCATTTTAGTATTGGTTATGGTTATGGGCTATCAGTTTCATTGATGCATTTAGTAAATGCATACACGATACTAGCAAATATTGGTTCGCAAACTCAACTAAAGTATATCTCAAATACTTATCCAGATGACAATAAACAGGTACTAGATGTACAAATATCAAATACTATTCTTGATATGATGAGTGAAGTGGTTCACTCTCCTGATGGTACTGGCAAAAAAGCAAGCGTTAGTGGCTACACCGTCTATGGGAAAACAGGAACAGTTCGTAAAATAAAAAATGGTGAATATAATAAAAATTTACATAACGCTTTGTTTATCGGAATTTTAGGTGATCCAAAACCTAAGTACGTTGCTGCAGTCATTATTAGAGAGCCACAAGATAGAGAGGGTTCTGGTGGATTTCATGCCGCACCTGTATTTGGAGAATTTTTACAACACACTATGAGAATATTAGATGATATTAGGTATGCAGGAACTGACTAGATTAAAAATATGTACTAACTTTATTCTTAAAAACTCTGATGGAGCCAGATACTTATCAGATAGATTCTGCTTAGATTCTCGTCGTATTAATAATAATCAGATATTTATTTCTCTAGAACCTGACATGGAAAAGAGTATTACAAATATAAATCATGCCATCTCCAAAGGAGCATCTGGCTTTATTACCCCATTGTGTATAACAAGACAAAAAATTAGATCATCAATTCCATTTTTGATTGAGCGGGGTATTAAAAAAATATATGTTGAGCTGTTCAAAGCTGATTTTGAGGAAAACGAACGTAAGCCTGTCATAATTGGTATTACAGGTACAAATGGAAAAACATCAACCACACTATTACTGGCACAATCATTAACACACCAGAATAAAAAAGTTGGTGTTATATCCAGTGAGGGCTCAGGAATTTACCCTAAACTAGAAGAAAATGAATATACAACACCGCCAATAGATATTTGTTACAAATACCAAAGATTTTTTTCTAAAAAGAAGTGTGATTATGTAATTATAGAGTGTTCATCCCAAGGACTTCATCAAGGAAGATTAGATGGTATACACTTTACTTATTCTATAATTACAAATATTGATCAAGATCATATCGAATATCACAAAAGCTTAAAGAATTACATTAATAGTAAATTAAAAATTATGAATCAATGCACAACATCAATTATAAACTTTGATTGTAATAATCTTAAGAATATAGATCATCATAAACATGGCTGTAAGAATATCTTTTATATCTCTCAAAATAAGTCCAAAAATAAAAAAATTATAAGCATACCTCAAAGAGAAAATATAAAAAACTTAGAGAATTTCAATATATATTCATTACTGATGATATTTGCGTTAATGAGACTTGAGAAATTTAAAACTCCAACAATATTTGAATCAATTAATAATCTTAATCCTCTTGACGGAAGAAGACAGATTTTCACAACAAACAAGAAAGGGGATTTTATCGTTGACTATGCCCATACTGTTCAAGCATATAAAAATATTTATCTAGATTTCAATATAAATAAAAAAATATGTACACTATTTGGTTGTGGCGGTGATAGAGATAAGATAAAAAGAAAAATAATTAGTAAGATTGTAGATAATTACTCTTCGAAAATAATAATTACTAAAGATAATTCAAGAACTGAACAATTTAAAAAAATTCTTAATGATATTCTAAAAGGAATTAAAAATCTTGATAAAGTTAAAATTATTAAATCAAGAAAAAATGCTATTAAATATATGGTTCAAACATCTTCTGATGATCGTCTGAACTTTATTCTTGGTAAAGGCAATGAGGACTTTATTTTAGAAAATAATAAAAAAATTAAGCATAATGATGTTATTTATCTAAAAAATATTTTAAAGAATTATGAATATAAAACTATCAAAGATTGCTAGTCTTTTATCACTTGATCTAAACGGGCCTGATACGGACATATGTAATTTTACTATTGACAGTAGAGAAGTTAAAACTGGTGATTTTTTTGTAGCAATAGAGGGTAAAAATTATGATGGTCACGACTACATACAAGAATCAATTGATAATGGAGCATTGGCAATATTGTGTAATGAGAGATTTGATACGTCAAAAATAACTGTCCCATATATAATATGTCAAGACACATTAAAATCTCTCGGAGTACTTGCTACAGGCTATAAAAGTATTATTGGATCACCATTTACGATCGGTATCACGGGAACAAATGGTAAAACGACAGTAACTCAATTGACGACTGAGATACTTAAGCAATGCTTTTCTGTAAGCACTACTCTAGGTAACTATAATAATGACATAGGTTTACCATTATCTATATTGCAATCACCCGAAGAGAATTATCAAAGGTGTATATACGAACTTGGAGCTAGCAAGAGAGATGATATTAGTTATTTGGTAAATATTTGTGAACCAGATATGACTGCATTATTAAATGTTTCTGAAGCACATATGGAGTCATTTGGTAGCTTTGAAAATCTCATGAGGACTAAAGAGGAAATTTTTTCTCATACAAATACAAGTCAAGTTGTATTGAATAAAGATGATAAGAACTTTGCCAGATGGGAAGAAATGAATAAGCATAAAAAAATTACTACTATATCCATATCAAGTGATGCAGATTATTTTATCGAAAAAATAGATGACGATGTTTTATATATATCGACACCAAAAGGTAAATTTGAGTTAAGTAAGAAAAATTGCTCGGGGATATTAGCTATTAATTTATTATTTAGTATAGCCCTATCAATGGAGGCAGGTGCAGACATTCAATATGTTACGGATGGTATTGATAATTTCTCTGGTGTAAAAGGTAGGTTCTATAGTTATATATCATCGAACAAGTCTATAGTTATCGATGATTCATACAATGCAAATCCAGAGTCTATGAAATCATCTTTGAACCAGCTAAAGAACTTCAAAGAAAATAAAATTTTCATAATGGGTGACATGGGTGAGCTTGGAGATAAATCTCTGGATCATCATTTATCGGTTTTCAAGCTAGCTAAAGATATTGATGTAAAATATCTTCTTTACATGGGTAAATACAAAAATGAGGCAAAATCAATATTTGGAGATAGTTGCAGAACTTTTGATGATATTATAAAGTTGATTGGCTATGCTCGAAGTATCTCTGATGAGAGTACTGTTGTGCTTATAAAAGCTTCTAGATTTATGAATTTTGACATAATTGCAAAGGGTTTGAAGTAGAAGATGCTGCTATTTTTGTTTGAATATCTCTCGCAATATTACTCTGGTTTTAATGTTTTTCAGTATTTAACTCTCAGAATTGTGATGGGTGCACTAACATCACTTGTTATCTCACTCCTTGTCGGACCTTACATAATTAACTATTTGACTGAGAAACAATTTTATCAATCTATTAGGCTTGATGGACCATCAAGTCATATAGACAACAAAAATACTACGCCAACTATGGGCGGTTTGATTATAATAGCATCTATAGTAATCTCTACATTACTTTGGTCTGACTTAAGTAATCATTACGTTTTATTATTGTTGTTTGGGATTCTCAGTTTTGGTCTGATTGGTTTTTATGATGACTATAAAAAATTAGTTGAGGGCAAAAGTGACGGAATTAAAGGTAGATTAAAACTTTTTTTTCAAATTATTTCCGCATCTCTTATCACTATCTATTTGTATATCTTTATGGATACAGGGGACACCAGCTCTGTAATGCCATTTTTAAAAGACAATAGTGTTTATTTAGGAATTCTCTTCATACCTTGGTCGATTTTTATTCTTGTTGGCTCATCTAATGCAGTGAATCTAACTGATGGTTTAGATGGGTTAGCTATACTTCCATGTATATTAATTGCATCTGCGTTTGTGATATTCGCTTATGTCCATGGAAACATAAATATATCAGAGTATTTGCTAATACCCTATGTGGAAGGATCAGGAGAGGTTGCTATATTTGCTGCATCTCTCGTTGGAGCAGGCCTAGGTTTTCTTTGGTTTAATTCATATCCAGCAGAAATATTCATGGGCGATTGCGGATCTTTATCATTAGGAAGTTCGCTTGGACTGCTTGCTATTATTCTCAAACAAGAACTTGCTTTTGCCATTATGAGTGGAATCTTTATTGCTGAAGTAATGTCTGTGATCATTCAGGTTGCATCATTTAAAATGAGAAATGGTAAACGAGTTTTTAAGATGGCACCACTGCACCATCATTATGAGCTCTCAGGTTTATCAGAACCTAAAATTATTATGAGATTTTGGATAGTCACGTTTATTTTAGTCCTGATAGCCCTGTCGACACTCAAGATACGATGAATATTTTTAAATCTTCATTTCTCATAATAGGAGAGGGCATCACATTTGAGCATTGTAGTAACTTTTTTAAGGATAATGATATAATTTACTACTCTACTACTACAAACGATGTCATTGATGTAAAGAATTCTGAGATTATATGCAAAAAGAAAAAGATTGATCTAGACAAAGTTGATTATGCTGTTATAAGCCCGGGCATTCCGCCGACAAACCCTCTCTTACAAAAGTTAGCCCTATCAGGATGCAAATTCACTACTGATATAGAAATAATTCAAAATTTATCACAATCAAAGTTCATCTGTATAACAGGGACTAATGGTAAAACATCTACTGTAAATCTTTTAGCTGATATATTGAATGATAATAATATTAGTGCAATTGCCTGCGGAAATAACGGCATTTCTGTCTTTTCATCACTTGAGAAGTCATACGAATACATTATATTAGAGCTTTCTAGTTACCAGCTTGAGCATATAAAAAAAGTTAATTCATTTATTTCTATTATTTTGAACCTATCTGATGATCATCTCGAAAGGCATGGATCTCTAGAAAATTATCTACACATAAAGGAAAAAATATTTAATAGTGCAAAACATAAATTAATGCATAAAAAGTTAGATCATCTTGATAAGTATTCAACATTCGAAGTAAGAGATAAAATGTTTTTAATTAATGATAATATTATAGACGGTTTATCTATCACAGATAGTAACTGTATTTCCTATTTATGCAAATCTTATCTTATTGATGGTAGGCATGATCTTTATAACCTATGTGCGTCTATTTCAGTTCTTAGCATAATTGGTCTATCTCTAGAGAGTATTCTTAGCTCATTTGACAGACGGAAGAGGCTTGAACATAGAGTTGAGAAATTTTTTACTTTTAATGATATAAAATTTATAAATGACTCGAAATCAACAAATGCTGACTCAACAAGTAATGCATTGAAGTCTCTAGAGAATAATATAATTCTTATCATGGGAGGTGATAATAAAAAAATGTCTTATAAGATTCTCAAAAAGTTAATAAATGATAAAGTAAAAATTTTAATTATGATTGGTGAAAATAAAGATGATCTTGACAAGCTAATAGATGTAAATATAGATAAAATCTGCTATGACGATCTCGAGGATGCAATATCATATATCTTTTCTGTAATGGTGCCTGGTGATACAGTTCTGATGTCGCCGGCAACATCAAGCTATTGTATGTATGATAATTATCAACATCGTGGTAATCATTTTAAAGAACTCGTAAAAAAGTATGCTGGTCAATAAAATTAGGAATGTTATAGATTTTTTTGATACCAGAGGGCTCGATTCACTTTTTCTAGCATGCGTTACGAGTCTAGTATTAATTGGTATGATAATGGTTGCCTCGTCGACTGTTGATTTTGCTGCAGCTAAATTTTCTAATCCACTTTTCTTCTTTAAAAAGCATTTTATTTTTATAATACTTGGACTAATTGTCTTAAGTATAGTTGCACGCATAAGAGTAAAATTTTATTATGATTATGGTCAATATTTTTTGTTACTAGCAATTTTATTGTCACTTTTAGTTCATGTACCTGGGCTAGGAAAAACCGTTAATGGTGCTACTAGATGGATTGATCTAGGATTTTTTACTCTACAGATATCAGAGATATCACGTCTTTTTTTCTTCTTATGGTTATCCGGCTATATCACAAGAAATGACTTTGATAAAAACTATCTTAAGATATTTATTTTTTTATCAATTTTAATGTTAGTAATCGTATCTCAGAGAGATTTTGGAAGTATGATTTTACTTTTCTTGGCTTTTCTTACTTTTTCTTTTTTATCAAATTTGAGTATCAAGAATCTTATAAAAATACTTTTAATCTCAGTCATACCTATATTCTTACTAGTATTCCTGTATCCTTATAGAGTACAACGCCTATTGGCATTTATTGATCCATGGAGCGATCCCCAGGGTAGCGGATATCAAATTATTGCCTCCCAAATAGCTTTATCATCAGGGGGTTTATTTGGTCAGGGACTTGGCTCCAGTACTCAAAAGCTATTTTATTTACCAGAGCAATACAATGATTTTATTCTAGCTATCATTGGCGAAGAACTAGGTTTCATTTTTTTAATAATTCTATTAATGCTCTATTTCTTACTCTTTTCGAGAATTTTTATTTTTTATAAAAAGACATCTCAGATATCAGAATTCTCATCAAATATTATTTTGTCTATAGTTCTTCTAATGCTTATTCAGACAATGATTCACATCTTAGTTAATATCGGTTTGTTCCCTACAAAAGGTATGGGGCTACCTTTCATTAGTTACGGAGGAACAAATCTCTTGCTTATGTTTACTTACATAGGCATTCTGATCAGGATACAAATCGAGAATAAACAAACATTTAGTCAAGCTGTGTTGAAGAATCAAAAATGAAAAAAAATATATTTATAGTCGCAAGCGGGACTGGTGGTCATGTAGTCCCAGCTAAAAATATAGCGAGTCTGTTAATCGACTCACACTACTCAGTTACTTGGATTGGCACAAAACATGGAATAGAGAATCAAGTTGTCACTGATAAGAGAATCAGTTTTAAATATCTTGATTCATCTGGGATTAGAGGCAAAAGTATTTTTCATATAATAAAGGGGATTATAAATCTCTTTAGATCTATACTCCAAAGTCTGATCCATATAAAGAAAGGGAAACCAATTTTTATATTGGGTTTTGGAGGGTATATAACTGTACCAGTGTCTATTGCTGCTTTTATCATGAGAGTGCCTGTCTATGCTCACGAGTCAAACTCTATACCGGGAACTGCTAATAAAATTAATAATTTGATATCTAAAGCAACCTTTCAAACATTTCCAGGTACGTTTTCTGACTGCAAAAAAATCATACTTTCTGGAAATCCGATTCAAGAGAGTTTTTCCAACATAACTCGACCGGAGATAAAATATAAGAATAGAAAAGAAACACTAAACATACTTATATTTGGCGGGAGTCAAGGAGCAAGATTTTTTAATCAGATGATTCCAAACTGCATCTCCAAATATGGTAACAAATTCAAAATTAAACATATTTCGGGTAGCAATAATCGTATCTCAGTTGAAAGTATATATAAAAGCCATAATATCTCATCTGATGTATTAGAATTCTCCCATGAGATGGATTTACTGTATGACTGGTCAGATATAGTTATATCTAGAGCAGGCTCAATGACATTGAGTGAAATCTGTAAAGCGGGAAGAGCAGCTATACTTGTACCTTTCCCTTATGCTACAGATAGACATCAATATTATAATGCTAAGTTTCTAGAAGACAGCATATCCGCAATTATTGTTGAGGAAAACGATAGTTTTTCTACAGAGCTAAATAATTCTTTAAGTAAGTTATATAGCAATCAGGAGCTTTTATTGAAATTATCTAAAAATGGCAAAAATCTTTTTCCAGAGGATTCAAGTGCTATAATTCTAGATAATATTCCTGAACTCAATGAAACATTCAATAACACAACATCTGAAAAATAAGTCTTTCTTCTTAATAGGTATCGGTGGTTCAGGTATGATGGGTATCGCTGAATTACTTCATAACCTTGGATTTACAGTCAGAGGTTCCGACATTCAAGATAATAATGCAATTATGAGATTGCGAAAAATGAAAATAAAAATATTTATTGGTCATGACTCTAAGAATATAAATTTAAATGACATTATAGTATTTTCAAATGCTATCCAAAAAAATAATATCGAGCTTAAGTTTTCTCGCCAAAATAACCTTACTGTTCTGAGCCGTATGCAGATTCTAGCAGAACTCATGAGACTTAAATATGGAATATCAATTACTGGCTCACATGGCAAAACGACGACCACTAGTTTGCTGAGCCATATTATGTATAAAAATAACCTGGACCCTACATATTTGATCGGCGGTAAATTAAAAACTGATGATCCACATGTGAAATTAGGTAATAGTCACTATCTTGTAACCGAGACAGATGAGAGCGACCCAAGCTTTTCTAAATTGGCACCTCATTTAGTTGTCTTAACAAACCTAGACAGAGAACATTTAGATAATTATAACAATAGCTATACTAAACTCGAGGCCTCAATGCTAGAACTAATGAACTCAATTCCTTTTTATGGAAAAGTTTTTATCAATGGAGATGATAAGAATTCGGTAAGGCTTTTGGCAAAAATCAACAGAGCTATTTGTACATTTGGACTTAATAAGAAAAATGATATAACAGCAAAATCTATAAAATATGTAGATGGAAAAAAAATGCAGTTCGACGTCATTTTTTCTAAACGAACTTATAAAGTTTGCACTAACTTACTTGGTAAACATAATGTATATAACATTCTTTCTGCTATATCTGTTTGTTTACACCTTGGTATACCAATAACTAGTGCCATCAAATCATTGAGTAGTTTTTTTGGCGCAAGACGAAGGTTTGACGTCTACGAGGATATTTTCATTAACGAACATAAGCCAATCATTATTGACGATTATGGTCACCACCCTACCGAAATCCATTCCACTTTAGAGACCATTAACAAATTATATCCACGGAAAAAAATAGTAATGATCTTCCAGCCTCATCGCTTTTCGAGGACAAAAGCACATTGGCGTTTATTTCTAGACGCATTCAAAACACTAGATCAAATTATTTTACTTCCAACTTATTCAGCTGGCGAGAAAAATAATTCATTTGACTCGTCTTTTATATATAAGAAAATCAAGAATAAAAACAAATCATTGCTTAAGTCTATTGACGAGGTTAATAATGTTTTAAAAACTATTGATTTTAAAAATTCCATATTAGTTCTACAGGGAGCTGGTGATATAAAAGATATAATGAGCATTATTAAGAGAAATTATGATTGTTAAAAAAAGATATCCTTTAAAAAAGATTACTACTATCGGGCTTGGTGGTCATTGTAAAGAATTTATATGCCCAGAGGACGAATCAGAGTTGATGAAGATCATTAGTAAAGATCCATTATTGATTGGTAATGGATCGAATATATGCTTCATAACGGAATTCTATGATCGTTCAATTGTAAGTCTCAAAAGAATGAAAAAATATATACATCTTGATAAAAAGTATATCTCTTGCTCAAGTAATATCTCATGTACAAAATTAGCAAGGTATCTGCATGATAATAAACAGCCAGGCTATGAATTTTTATACGGAATCCCGGGCACGATTGCCGGAGCAGTGTCAATGAATGCAGGTGCATTCGAGAGAGAAATAATGCCTTACGTGCATAGTCTGGATTTATTAGATGAGAATGGAATGATTTATACGCTAAAGAATAATGAGATGTCATACTCATATAGAACATCGAACATTAATGAAAAGTCTATTATAATATCTGTTAAACTTTTTAGGCAAACAACAAATTTTGATATGAACCTTCTTAATTTGCTCAATCAAAAGAGAAAAATTAGTCAACCAATAAATCAGCTATCATGTGGTTGTATATTTAGAAATCCATCGGGAGATCATGCGGCTAGATTAATCGACAGTGCACAATTGAAGGGTTCTCGTGTTGGAGGCATATATATCTCTCACAAACACTCAAACTATTTTATTAATGATGGCTCAGGTACTTACAGAGATTTCCTAGTTTTATTAAGACGAGTAAAAGAGGTAATAGCTTCTAAATTCAGCGTAAAACTTGATGAGGAAGTAATTCTCTTAAAATGAACAAGGATTGTAATATTTGTATTTTGGGAGGTGGCTGGTCTAATGAGAGAGAGATTTCTTTAAAAAGTTCTAAAGATGTATATAAAACCCTCTTTGAAAATAAACATAATGTTGTTTTATTTGATATCAAGAGAGACTCATACCATGATTTGAAATCTTTTTTGCGCAACCACTCTATAGACTTAGTATTTAATCTTGTTCATGGCGAGGGTGGTGAGGATGGAAAAATACAAAGTTATTTGGATGATCTTGATGTTAAATATTGTGGCTCTAACTCTCATTCCTCATATTTATCGTTTAATAAGTTCAAGACTAAAAAAATATGGAGAGAACACAATTTAAAAACACCAGATTTTGAGATTTATTCAGATCAAAATTACCAAGACCTGACAAAATTCTATGGCAAAACATTTTTCATAAAGGACACATGCTCTGGCTCAAGTAATAATATATTTCAAATTAAAAGCAATGAAGATTTTGACAATTTTTTACTAAATAAAAATAATAGAGAATTTATGATAGAGAAAAAAATATCTTCTGATGAATATACAGCCGCTATACTTAATGATAAAGTTCTGCCGATTATAAAGATCATCCCTTCCAATGATTTTTATGATTTTGATGCAAAGTATAAATCTGAGGAAACAAAATTTTTATTCCCTGAGCTAAGTTCAGAAATGGTTGGCATAATCGGTGATCAAGTTATGAAGTCATTCAATTCTCTAGGATGCAAGACATGGGCAAGAGTCGATTTCTTTATCAATGATAATTCAATAATCCTGCTTGAGATTAATACAATACCGGGTATGACAGATCACAGCTTAGTTCCTAAAGCAGCCAGTGAATATGGCTTAAGTTATTACCAACTTATTCTGGAAATAATGGGTATCAATGCCTAAAATTTTTATCGTAATATTTTTTTTTATACTTAGTCTCATTTTGTATATATCAGACTATTTTGTTTATCCAATTGAAGAAGTTGAAATCACGTCAACTACCTCTAATTATGACACTGAAAAAATCAACGATATAGTTGTTTCAATTCATGGTCAAGATCTACTATCTCTTGACTTAAGTGATGTTAAAAGAAATATAAGATCCGATGACTGGATAAGAGATGTTAAAATAAAGAAGTCTTTTCCAGATACGCTAGAGATAATTATCATACCTCAACAACCATATGCTATTTATAACTCAAAGATTATGACGATAGATGGAACTGTTATTGGAGCATCATTGATGCAACTAGACTTACCAATCATAATTGATCATACAAATGATAGTCAAAGCTCCATGAATACAATGATTCTAACTAGTAAATTATTGAAAAAAATTGATCTGGACATTAAAAAAATTGAAATTCATGACTCTATCATAAAAGTATTTACATCCGCAAATATCTTAATATCTGACAGAGTCAATTATGAGAATAATCTCAATAGATTAGTAGTCACATTTCATGACCTTCAGAAGTTGTTTAAAAGAGAAATTAAGTCAATTGATATGAGATATTCGAATGGTTTTGCTATCAAATAAGAGATTAAATGAGATATAATATCTTTTAATGAGTAATGTAAAAAGCACGGATACTCTTGTGGCGCTAGACATAGGCACATCTAAAGTCTTATGCCTTGTGGCCGATATTGATGATAAGGGAGAATTGAGGATCATAGGTATTGGCAATGAGCCATGTAGTGGTCTTAATAAGGGTATAATTTCTGAGATAGATGCAACTGTGTCCAGTATTCGACGGGCAAAAGAAAAAGCCAGCTCAATGTCCACTTGTAATATTCAATCTGTAACTACAGGCATTGCTGGGAATCACATACAAAGTTACAACGGGAACGGTGCAGTGAATATACTTAATGATGAGGTCACTCCCGAGGATAAAGAGAAGGTACTAAATAACGCACAAAATATTCAGATTCCTAAAGATCAAGAGATACTTCACTCTATAGAGCAACATTATACTATTGACGGGCAATCAGGTATTAAAGAGCCATTAGGCATGGCAGGAGCGAGACTTGAGGCAAATGTTCATATTATTACCACATCATCAACAGCAAAGAGAAATTTAACTAAGTGTATAAATAATAGTTTATTAGAGATTGATGATTTCGTTCTTCAGCCAGTAGCCTCAAGTGAAGCTGTCCTGTCTAATGAAGAGCGCGATTTAGGTGTTTGTCTAATTGATATTGGTTGTGGAACGACTGACATAGCAATTTTCACAGACGGCACTATCAAACATACTGCTGTTATTCCAATCGGTAGCCAGATGGTTACGAACGATATAAGAATAATACTGTGTACATCATTAGACGCAGCCGAAGAGATAAAAATACAATACGGTTGTGTTTCATCAAATAGTGATATGGATGTAAAAATTCCTGTACCATCAGTTTCTGATAAGCCAGACACTGAAACTACAAAAACCATACTATCACAAATTATTGCAGCTAGAGTTAATGAAATATTTGATGCAATACAAAAAGAAATTGTTAACAGTGGTTATTCTAGCAAAATAAGAGCGGGATTAGTGTTCACAGGAGGTGGTGTAAAACTTGAGGGATTGGATAATTTTGCAGAATCCTATTTTCAAAAACCATCAAGGATAGGATCTCCAAAATCAATAAAAGGACTTGAGGATCTTCGTGGAAAAACTAGATATTCCACAGCTGTAGGATTGCTCTTATACAGGCATAGAGAGCTGAATTTGATGTCATCAAAGAATAAGTATACTTCTAAAATTGGCTCTATGTTTGATAGATACGCAAAGAAGCTATCTGATTATTTTCAGAAAGAACTTTAAGCACTATACTCTTGTCTAATCATTATAATTTGTAAGATTTATGACATTTTGATAGAATTTTCGTATGTTAAAACAAAGAACATTATCTAGCAGTATAACCGCTACGGGCGTAGGCCTCCATACTGGTAAGAAAATTAATTTGAGAATAAATCCCGGACAGCCGGACAGAGGCATAGTGTTCGTCCGCACCGATATGACCAGCGAGCCTATTACGGCATCTCTGAAAAATGTTCACGATACAAGACTTTCTACTACAATTTCAAATGGTAAAGCCTCTGTATCGACGGTTGAGCATTTACTATCTGCTTTAGCAGGTTTAGGTATTGATAACGCAACAATTGAATTAGATGGTCCTGAAGTTCCTATAATGGACGGAAGTTCACG
>CEVH01116162.1_pt1 | contig 16881 bp, 18 predicted proteins | sample 356521 | NCBI WGS metagenome assembly CEVH01 (sample SAMEA2623446, study PRJEB7988) | marine metagenome | isolation source: saline water (ENVO:00002010), including
ATATATAAAGTATAATCAGCAATTAAATAATGCTCTTTAAAAAAGTACAATAAGCCATTTGAAGGGTTAGGGAAAACCTCAAAAGGATGCTCTACCGTCAATGGAGGAGGTTGAAACCCAAGAAGAAACAACCCAGTTGCTCTATCAGAAACTAATATTTTATCTCCATCTCTAAATGGATAAACTCCCCAGCAACCAGCATATGGAACTGCAGGATTTCCATTATAGGTATCATAGTGTCCTATTTTTTGAGGCAATGCAGGATTTCCTAAATCAAAAACTTGAAGACCATCATGATAATAACTTACATAAGCTATGTTATTTCTTATGATAACATTATGAGGAATTGAATTGGCATCATCACCCATCTGAGAGTTAAATAAGGATTCTACATTTATGTCATTCAAATCTGAAACATCGAGCACTTTAACGTCTAGCCCGTGGTTTTCGTCACACATGACATACAAATCTCCTTCTTTATTTAACCAACCAGCATGATTGTAACCTTTATGAGGGTAAGTACTTAATTCTCCTATTTGAATCACATTTGACTGGCTGCTTGATGTTATTACTTTTAAGCCTTGATTTCCACAATTTAAGAAAGCAGTATCATTCAAAACATAAGCATCGTGTACATGACTTACCAAATCATAATTATACATGAATGTTGGTGCTGTTGGGTTAGAGATATCTAAAACTTTGAGAGCATTATTACCTGACTGATTTTTATTAGAGCAGGAATATAATTTGGCATAAGCAGTATCAATAAAAATATTATGTGACCTAGTAATTAACGAATCATTATCATAAACTAATGAAACGCTATCAGGCAAATAACTTAAATCCATAATTTGCAATGAACTTGGGCCCTCATCGCAAACAGCATAAAGGTAGTTTTGATAATCATGATAATCTCTATGAATTGCATCAGATCCGGTATGTTTACCTATGACAAAATCAACTTCGACCAATTGATTATTCACATCTATCCTTAAAATATGAGTACCCATTCTAGAACCAATGACAGCATATTCAACACCATCTTTCATAAATCCCCACACCTCATTATAGACCGATTCTCCATCGTACAAAGTGGGTAAACTTGGATTGGACCAATGACTCAATAATGAAACGTTATTTGCTTGAGCAAAAGATGATTGAACAAGTGTTATTAGTATTATGATGATAAAAGAAATTCTCATTTTGAAAAGTTAAGGTTAAAAATACTTAAAAAACACTTATAATTTGAAATTAAATAGCTTAGAAAAATTTTAAACTTATCTTCGCATGTAAGGTGAAATCAGTTGTAATTATTCCTACATATAACGAAATTGAAAACATCAAGAATATTATCCTTGCCGTATTAAGCAAAAAAGATGATTTTGATGTACTTATTGTTGATGATCAATCGCCAGATGGCACTGCCCAAATAGTAAAAGAATTGATGAATGACTATGAAAATAGACTTCACATCATGGAAAGAAAGGGCAAAAACGGATTAGGCACAGCATATTTAGATGGTTTTAAATGGGCTATCAAAAATAAATACGATTATATTTTTGAAATGGATGCCGATTTCTCTCATGATCCGGATGATCTCCCGAGGTTACTCTACTCATGTGCTAAACATAATGCTGATGTTTGTGTTGGATCAAGATATGTTCCAGGTGGAAAAATTATAAACTGGCCTAAAACAAGATATTGGCTATCTTATTATGCTTCTCTTTATGTGAGATTGGTCTTAAAAATTGATATTAAAGATACCACAGCTGGTTTTATATGCTACAAAAGAAAAGTACTTGAATCAATTGACTTAAATAATATTTGGTTTGTTGGTTACGCCTTTCAAATTGAAATGAAATACAGTGCTATTAAGCATGGCTACAACGTAAAAGAAATCCCTATTCATTTTAAAGACAGAGAACTTGGACAATCTAAAATGAATATAAAAATATTCAGAGAAGCCTTTATTGGAGTACTTAAACTTAGATCTAAAAAATTTGACTAAAAAATTAATCATAAGAAATGCTGAAATTGTTAATGAGGGCCAAATTTTCATTGGAGATTTATCAATTGAAAACTCATTCATTTCAGAATTAAAAGAAGGTAGTATAAGCGGTAGTTTTGATAATGAAATTGACGCAACAGGGTTAACTTTAATTCCAGGTATGATAGATGATCAAGTCCATTTTAGAGAGCCTGGTCTAACCCATAAGGCTAACATCTTTACAGAGTCAAGAGCAGCAGTTGCTGGGGGAATTACCAGTTTTATGGAAATGCCCAATACAGTACCTAATACGGTAACACAAGAATTATTGGAAAATAAATACAGCGTAGCTCAAGCAAATTCAGCAGCAAATTATTCATTTTTCATGGGAGCCAATAATGAAAATCTCGATGAGGTTCTCAAAACCAATCAAAAAGATGTTTGTGGAATAAAAGTTTTTATGGGTTCCTCAACAGGAAATATGTTGGTTGACAACAAAAAAATACTCAGCCAAATTTTTGAACATAGCCCTATGTTGATTGCTACACATTGTGAAGATGAAATGACCATCAGAACAAACATGGCCAATTATAAAGATAAATATGGTGAAGAAATTCCATTTGATTGTCACCCTTTAATTAGATCTGTGGAAGCGTGTTATTTATCCTCATCGTTGGCTGTTGATTTGGCTAAAAAATTTAATACAAGGCTACATATATTACATATTTCTACTGAAAAAGAATTATCATTATTTAATAATTCTTTACCCTTAGAAGAAAAGAAAATTACTGCAGAATGTTGTATTCATCACCTCTGGTTTAACGATTCTCACTATTCGGAAAAAGGGAGTTTAATTAAATGGAATCCTGCGGTTAAAAAAGAATCTGACAGAAAAGCTATTATAGATGGAATTCAAAATAATGTAATTGATATTATAGCAACTGATCATGCTCCTCACACTATTGCAGAAAAAAACAACAATTATTGTAATGCCCCATCTGGCGGACCATTGGTTCAGCATGCGCTTCTTGCATTGATGGACTTAGTCAAAAAGAGAGAAATTAGCTTAACTGATGTAGTTCGCAAAACTAGTCATGATGTTGCCAAATGCTTTAAGATTGATAAAAGAGGATTTCTTAGACCAGGTTACAACGCAGATTTAGTATTGATTAATCGCAATAAAGAACAAACCGTAACCAAGAACAACTTGTTGTATAAATGTGGTTGGTCGCCTTTCGAAGGTCATTCATTTTCAAGCACCATAGACTGTACTATTATTAATGGCGAAGTTGTATTTAGAAATGGAGAAATAAACGAATCTTTCAGGGGAGAACGATTGAAATTTGATAGATGATTCGGCCTATTATTTCAATATTTATTTTGCTTTTTTTTGTTTCTTGCATTGAAGAATCTCCTGTAGACACCCCTAAAAAAGCTCCATTAAGTGAACAAGAATTTAAAGATGTACTAATGGAAATTTACCTCATCAATGCCTATATAACAAACAATAACAAACAAGGGGAAATTCACCGAGACAGCGCATTTCTGTATATAGAAACTTTATTATCTGATATGGGTAAATCTCCTGTAGATCTTGAAAAATCAATTTCATACTACAGCTCTTTCCCTTTTGTTCTTGATAGCATAGTTCAGGTCCTTAGAGATACTTTAGAAAATAAATTTTTAAAAATATCCCATGATGAGTTGGAAAATAGTGATTCTACAAGTTCACTTAAAAGTGTTCTTAAAAATTATCCATACTTAAATTCGCACAACGTAAATAAAAATTTTATATTCAATTCTTCTTCAAAGGATAGTATCATTGACTATTTTTCCAAACATCCTGAATTATTGGGAAACTATTCTTTTGAAGAATTTGTTTATAGCGTTAATAACATGAAAAAAAATAACCATGAATAAACTAGTTGTAATATTTATATTTAGTTTAATAATGTCTTCATGTAATAATTGGAAACCAAATGATGATGAAACATATTTATCAGAATGTTACAAATCTAAATCTGATTCCGCTTTTTGTGAATGCACTCTAAATCAAATAAAGATTAAGTTTAGCTCTCTTGAAGAAGCCCTTAAAAATGAGGAAAAACTACCTGAAATTTTCTTGGAATGTAACTAACATTCTATATCATTTTCCTATAGATAACATAGACTATAAATAAACAGATAGCTGTACTAATAACTATGTTAAAGATAGCCCACCCAAATGCTCCATTTTTTAGCAAGTCAAAGGTTTCTATACTGTAAGTAGAAAAAGTACTTAATCCACCACAAAATCCAACTATTAATAATAATTTACTGTTCTCGGAAATCCATTTAAAATCTATTGCCTTATAAAGCAATAAAGCAAGTACAAAACAAGCTAACATATTAGCTATTAGAGTAGCTAAAGGGAAATTACCTTGATAAAAAATAAGCGTTAATTTACCAATTAAATATCTCATAACTGCACCTATACCACCACCAAGAAATACAGCAAGTATTGCATTCATGTTAATGTTTTATTGGAAAGATAATAAAATATAGCTGCAATAGATGACCCCCAAATCCATCCACCAACAATATCTGACGGATAATGCACACCCAGGTAAATTCTACTGTATGAAATCAGCAAAACAAAAACTAAAAATAGCAACCACAAGTGTTTATACTTATCTCTTACATGAAGAAAAATGAGAAGGGCTACAGAAGCCATATTGGCAGCATGGTTAGAAACAAAACCAAATTGGCCACCGCGATAATCAAAAACAAAGTTCAATTGCTCTTTCAATATCAAATGATGACTTGGCCTAAATCGTTGTATATTTTCTTTGATTAAATTTTGAGCCGTATAATCGGTAATTCCTACAGCAATAGCTGTCACAATAACAATTAATATAGTTGGCAACAACCCTTTTGCCCTATATACCAAATAAATAAAAAAAAGGTAAAATGGAACACCAAAAAGCTTGTGACTTACTATCCACATCATTTGATCTAGAAATGGTTCATTATTTCCATTTAAAACCAATAGTAAGTTTTGATCTATTTTTTCCAAATACTCAACCCACTTCATGATGAATTAATTTCCAAATTTCATCTTTTAATGTGGTGAGACCAATCTGCGATACTGAAGAAATACAAACAACCTTTACCTTTTCAGGAAATTCCCTTTTAAGTTCTTCCATTAATTCATCATCTAATAAATCACATTTAGTTATGGCAAGTAATCGGTCTTTATCCAATAATTCAGGATTATATTGAGCTAATTCATTCAGTAATACATCGTATTCTTTTTGAATATCATCCGAATCTGCAGGAATCATAAAAAGCAACACTGAATTTCGCTCTATATGTCTTAAAAACCTATGTCCTAAGCCTTTTCCTTTGTGAGCTCCTTCAATTATCCCCGGAATATCAGCCATGACAAAAGAACGATGATTTCTGTAGGCAACTATACCAAGGTTTGGAACCAATGTTGTGAATGGATAATTAGCTATTTCAGGTTTAGCAGCTGAAACAACTGAAAGTAATGTTGACTTACCGGCATTTGGAAAGCCAACAAGGCCAACATCAGCTAAAACCTTTAACTCTAGTATTTTCCATTCTTCTTTACCAGGTTCACCAGGTTGTGCATACCTGGGTGCTTGATTTGTTGATGATTTAAAATGATTATTTCCTAAACCACCTTTTCCTCCACTTAATAAAACAACTTCTTCTCCATCATTTGTTATTTCACACAAAATAGCTCCAGTTTCCGCATCCTTAGCTACTGTTCCTAAAGGGACTTCCAATATCTCATCATTACCCTTTTTCCCAGTTTTAAGATTTGCACCACCAGGATCACCATGTTCAGCTATAACATGTTTTCTGTATTTTAAATTTAGTAATGTCCATATTTGCTTATTACCCCTTAAAATCACATGACCACCTCTACCTCCGTCTCCCCCGTCAGGTCCTCCTTTAGCTGTTGTTCTGTCACGATGAAAATGTTTAGACCCAGCACCACCTTTTCCAGATCTACAGCAAATTTTCACATAATCGACAAAATTACTATTAGACATGCTGCATTAATTGTCAATGGCATTATAGATTCTTTTGGTTACTTGTTCTACAGATCCAAGTCCATTTACATTTTCTAATTTTGATTGAGCATCATAAAAATCTGCAAGAACAGCCGTGTTTTTTTCATAAACTTTAATCCTATTTGAAATAATATTTTCATCTTGATCATCTGTTCTGCCACTTTCTTTCCCTCTATTTAATAGTCTACTAACTAATTCCTTTTCAGGGACATTCAAGGCTACCATTTTAGTTACTTCTGTACCTATACTTTTTAAAAATACATCCAAAGCATTGGCTTGTTCTGTTGTTCTAGGAAAACCATCAAATATAAAACCATTTACATCCTTATATCTGTTTACCTCCGATTCTAACATTTTTATAGTCACCTCATCTGGAACTAATTCTCCTTTGTCAATATAACTTTTAGCTAAAACACCAAGATCAGTTGATTCTCCAATATTTTTTCTAAAAATGTCACCAGTAGACAAATGAACTAAATTGTAATTTTCTTTAATATTTTCAGCTTGTGTTCCTTTTCCAGCACCTGGAGGTCCAAACAATACTATGTTTAACATTATGCAGTTTCTTTAATTATATAAATATCTTCTAAATTTCTACCAAGGCCATCATAATCCAATCCAAAACCAACTAGGAATTCGTTTCCAACACTTAGCGCACTGTAATTAATTTCAATATCTTTCTGATAGGCATTTGGTTTAAATAAAAGTGTTGCCGTTTTGATAGTTTTTGGTTTATGTATTTTAAGCTGTTCATATACTCCCTCTAATGTAAAACCCGTGTCCACTATATCTTCAACAACAATTACATCACGACCTTCAATTTTTTCATTCAAACCAATTAGCTTCCTTAATTCTCCAGATGATGATGTACCATCATATGAAGAAATTTTCACAAATGACACTTCACATTCACCTTTAAATCTTTTCAATAAATCTGCAGCAAATAGAAAAGAGCCGTTTAATACACATAAAAACAGGGGACACTTACCTTTGTAATCCTCGTTTATTTTTTTGGCTACCTCATCAATAGCTAAATTAATTTTCTTGGAATCAATGTATAACTGGAACGACTTATCTGCTAGCTTAACCTGTTTCATTATAAAAGGAAAATCAAATGTAATCATTTCATTTCACTGAAAATAATTGTTAGTTCAAAATCATCAATTACCTTTGCTGCCACGGATTTTGCAGCTATAATTTTTGGCAAATTCTACAATTAAAACAAAGCATTGATTGAAACAGATATAATTATAATTGGGGCAGGACCGGTTGGTTTATTCACTGTTTTTGAAGCAGGACTACTGAAATTAAAGTGTCATTTGATTGATGCACTTCCACAACCTGGTGGTCAATGTGCTGAAATATATCCCAAGAAACCAATTTATGATATTCCTGGATACCCAAGTATTTTAGCTAAAGATTTAGTTGAAAAACTTTTAGAACAAATTAAACCATTCAGTCCCGGTTACACCCTTGGTGAATCTGCAGAAACAATAAAAAAAGATGACAAAGGCTTTTTTCATGTAACTACAAATAAAGGCACCATTCATAAAGCACCAGTTGTTGCCATAGCTGGAGGATTAGGAGTTTTTACTCCCCGTAAACCACCGGTACTAAACTTATCAGAGTTTGAAGATAATGGTGTAAACTACATTATCAAAGACCCTAGTGTTTTTGAAAATAAAGAAATCGTCATTTCTGGCGGTGGAGACTCTGCTCTTGACTGGGCACTTTATTTTACTGAAAAACGTAAACATAGTGTAACACTTATACATAGAAGTGAAAGCTTTAGAGCTCACAATGATTCAGTTCAAAAAGCCATTGATTATTCGCAAAAAGGATGGATGAAGTTAATGCTAAATGCTGAAGTAAAAGAAATTAATAGAGACGAAAACCAAAAGCTCAACCTTAATGTGAACATTAAAGGAAATGAAAACACTAATATAAAATGTGATAATTGGTTTCCATTATTTGGATTGACACCAAAATTAGGCCCTATTGCTAATTGGGGACTAGAAATTGAGAAAAATGCCATTAAAGTAAATAATGCTAAAGATTATTCGACTAACATAGATGGTATTTACGCCATTGGAGATGTCAATACCTATGAAGGTAAACTCAAACTAATACTTTGTGGTTTTCATGAAGCTGCTATAATGGTTCAATCGGCATTTAAACACATCTATCCCAATAAAAATAATGTATTAAAATATACTACAGTAACTGGCATAACAGGTTTTGATAAATGAAATAAATATTAAGGTCATTGATCGTAATGGTGAACTTCACAATTTAAAAGGCCCAATAGACATGAATTTAAATGTTATGGAGCTTTTAAAAATAAATGAACTTCCTGTTGAAGGTACTTGTGGTGGAATGGCAATGTGTGCATCATGTCATGTATATGTTGTTTCAGACCACATACTACCCGAAAAGACTTTTGATGAAATTGCCATGTTGGAAGAAAGTTGGGACATGCAAGACAACAGCAGACTTTCATGTCAACTAAAATTATCTGAACAGCTTGAGGGATTAACTATTCAATTAGCTCCAGAGCAATAAATTATCTTTTAATAGATTCAGGAATTTCACAAACTGGAATAGGTTCCATTTTATGTTTGTTGGCTATGTGAAAATTATTATAAATATTAAGCACTTCTTGCTGTCGAGAAGATAGTGAATTACTTTGGCCTTCATTGTCAAAACGCATGGCCCATTCCAATTCTTCATATTTTGCACCAAGTTGATCTTCATCGTTTCTATCATCATCCCACAATCCATCCGTTGGTGGAGCATCTAAAATAGATTTAACAATACCTAAATGTTTAGCCAAACCAAAAACTTCTGTTTTCATTAAATCTGCAATTGGGGAAAGATCAACCCCACCATCGCCATATTTTGTAAAAAACCCAACACCAAAATCTTCTACTTTATTACCAGTTCCTGCAACCAGTAGTTTTTGATTAGATGCAAACGTATATAATGTTGACATTCTTATTCTAGAACGAAGATTAGCAAGAGAAAGGTTGTCATGATAATCAACTGGAATAGCTTTCAAAAAAGATTCAAAAACAGATGTCAAATCTACTTTTAAGCTACTTACATTTTTAAATCTGCTCTGTAACCATTCTATATGCTCATTACTTCTATCAACTTGATTTGCATGTTGTAAAATTGGCATATTTAGCACCAAGGTTTTCTGATTTGTTTTTGCACACAATGTTGAAGTCACTGCTGAATCAACACCCCCTGACACACCAACTACAAACCCATTTAAAGATGATTTAGTAAGATAATCTGACAGCCAAGATACAATGTAAGAATCGACTTTATTAAAATCCATATTCTAAGCTACAACAAATACTTATTGGTCTAAACTTGTTTAAAATAATATTCCAACTGAAATTGAAACACGACCTGGGATGGACTTTGCACCTAATTTTTCAAATACACCGTCATCAAAAGTTCTTAAATACTTTTCATTATCCTGCTTAGTAAGCATATTTGTAACGAAATAGTTCCAGTTAACCTGAAAAAACAATGATGTTGAACCTGAAAAGTTATATTCAGCACCTGCACCTAATGATAAACCTGCTCTAAATGGTTGGGTTCCTTGACTTAAATCTAAATTATCAAATGTTGAAACTGCTTCTGAGGATAGAGGAGCTAAAGTATCATTCAATGGAATACATCTATCTTCAACACTTGCATTTGTTTTTAAACTTAATAAGCCGCCAAACTCCCCAAAATAAGTGAAATAACCAATTTCATTTGTTTTTAACTTAAGGATTAAAGGGATGTTTACGTAACTAAGATTATACTTCCTGTTTAGTAATTGAAAAATTTCACCATCGGGAGCAGTTGATGTATTATCCCATTCTACAATTTCAAAATCTTTAACTACATAATATGTTTCCTCATGCTGAGGTAGTTCGTCATCAAAATAATTTAAGCCTGCCTTGAAATTTGTTAGACTAAAGCCGGTTCTAAAAGAAGTTGTTTTATTTATTTTCATTTCCAAGTTTAATCCCCATCCATAACCCAATCCTAATTGATATCTTGAAAATCTTCTTGAATTTTCAGGCATAAGCCAACCAATTGATGATATCCCTTTAATGCCAAATCTTAATTTAGAGTCTTTTTCATTAACAACTTTAACAATGGGATCACTAGATTCCTGTGCCTTTATTTGAATATTTAAATGACAAAAGGTTAATATCGTAACAAGAAATAAATTTTTCATAGAAAGTATATTTTTTCAAACATAATATTTTTAAGCAACAAATTTTACTTTTACAAAATAACAATGAAAAAGTTACAATTCACTTTACTGTTTTTTATTTTCTCCTTATTGGGTTGTGAAGAAAACAACCTTCTACCAAACATAAATGAGGAAGACATTGTTTCGGTGGACAACACGAGATTAGATAAATTATTTTATAATGGAGATGAAGAGGTTTTTCATAGTGAGTTTTTGAAGTACCCAGAACTATATGAAAACTTTTACACGAAGATGATAAGAGCTGGTAGTAAAAATGAATTATTTAACCCCTTACTAAAAGATTCACTAACGTTACCTATTCTTCGCGAATTCCTAAATGACAGTACTTTGAAATTAGTTTTTGAAGCGATGGAGGAAGAATTCCCGGACCTTACTTTACAAGAGGAAAAAATTAGTGTTGGGATGAGTAACTATAACTCCTTATTTAAGAGAGGTATTAAAGAAGCTAAAATAGGGACATTTTATTCCAATTTTAATGCTACTGTAATTGAAAATGACCATATAATTTGGATAGGTCTTGATATGTATTTAGGAGGAGAAAATGAAATCATAAAAATGCTACCTCCAAACACTTTTCCTCAATATTATAAGCAAAAAATGGATAAGAAATTTATGATTTCAGATGTCTTTTTCAGCTTTTTAATGAGCTATCATTACGAACATTTAGGGGATGAATTACTTGCTAGAATGTTAGCATTTGGTAAAATAGCTTATCTCATGGAAATCATCTTGCCATTTGAAGAAGAAGAAAAAAAATTTAGATACAGCAAAGAGGAATTAGATTGGTGCCATTCTAATGAAACTAATATATGGAGATATATTGTTGACGAAAAATTACTTTATGAAAGTGACCCAACTCTAGTAGACCCCTTTTTCTTAGAAGGTCCCTTTACAAAAAATTTTGGCAGCGAATCTCCATCAACTATTGGCATTTGGTTAGGCTATGAAATGATTAAAGATTATGCCGAAAATAATGACTTAAGCATTGATGGTATAATGAAAGAAAAAAACATGCAAAAAATATTAAAATACTATGAACCCTAAAAATCAAAATAAAGAAACATTGGCCGTTGATGTTACTATGGACGAAAACATGATTCCAGAATCTATAACTTGGACATCGAGTCAAGACAATACTAAGGAAGAAGCTTCAGCAGCATTACTTTATTTTTGGAATGCATCCAAAAAAGAAACTTTTAATCTTGATTTATGGACAAAGAAGATGTCTATTGAAGAAATGAATATGATGATCTTTCAATCATTTATGACTATGGCCAATACATATGAAAGAGCAACATCTGAAGACCAACTAGCCAATGCTATGAGAGATTTTGCAGAGTTTTTTGGTGAAAAAACGAAAATCTTACCAAAGAGTGGGAAATTTGAAGGAGATGGGAAAGGATAAATTAAAGAGATTTAAAGAAAATATATCATTTAAAAATTTATTTCAACCTGAACTTAGTTTTGATTCTTCAAGTCATGAATTAAAAGAAAGTTGGCAAACTGAATTCTGTAATAAAAACCCCATAATTTTAGAACTAGGCTGTGGTAGAGGTGAATATACCACAGGTTTGGCAAAACTTTTTCCAAGTCAAAACTTCATTGGCATTGACATAAAAGGGGCTAGACTATGGAAAGGAGCTAAAACAGCTACAGAAAATAAGTTAATTAATGTAAGATTCCTTAGGACAAAAGTTGATTTTATAGATAAGTTTTTTGGCCCAGAAGAAGTAGATGAAATATGGCTTACATTTTCTGATCCACAGCCTAAAAAACCTAGGAAAAGATTAACCTCACCCTTGTTCATCAATAGATACAAAACTTTCCTTAAAAAGGATGGAATTATTCATCTTAAAACAGATAGTGACCTTCTTTATGAATACACATTAGAACAAATAAAAGAACAAGAGTTCACTATCATTAACAATATCAATGATATCTATTCATCCAAAACAAAGTATGATCATAAATTAATGGATTTACTTAACATTAAGACTTTCTATGAAGAAAAGTGGCTAAAAGAAGCAATTAAAATAAAGTATATTTCATTTAGACTTAATAATTAAGTAATCGATATTGGATAAAAATCTGTAAATTCATTAAATGAAATTATATTCAATTACTCTTTTCATAAGTTGTTTCATTGTTCAATTTGGGTTTTGCCAATTAATCGAATCTAACGGTCCAAACAGTACCGCAATGGCTGGTTTAAACGCAAACAATATAGATGTTTGGGCCATAAATTACAATATAGGTCAACTTGAAAATATAGAAGCAAACACTATTGGGATTAGCTTTTATCAACCATTTTTACTGAATGATTTTTCTACTGCAAATTTTGTTGCTGCAATAAAAACCGCTAAAGGTGTATTTGGCTTAAACTATGCCAATTACGGAAATGAATTTTATCAAATTAACACTACTGGTATGGGCTATAGTATGAAATTAGGTGAAAATTTATCTGGAGGAATAAAACTCAATTATCATCATATTAATGCTGGTGATTTTTATAATAATAAATCTATTGTATCAACAGATTTTGGATTAGCAGCCAATTTAACCAATGAACTCCATATTGGATTATCTGTTTTAAACCCTACTTTTTCTAAAATTGATGACTATGCAAATGAAAGAGTGCCAACTATAATGCAATTTGCTGCAGGTTATCATTTTTCAGATGATTTGATATTGCAGGCAGGTGTTAAAAAAGATATGTCTTATCCGTTATCTTTCATGACTGGAATTCAATATCAACCCACTGAAAAAGTCAGTATAAGAGGTGGAATTGGGACAAATCCGTCTTTAGCATCACTTGGAATAAATGTTCAACTAAATAAATTACGGTTGGTATTTGCTACTCAAATTCATCAAATTTTGGGGTGGAGTCCTGATTTTGGTATAGTTTATCAATTTAAATAATCATTGAGAAAATTATCACTATATCTAATCTTTTTTATTATACCTGTAATTGGGTATCAGCAATCAGATACTTCAAAAGGATATCAATATAGGTTAGGTCTTAAAACGCATGTTTCTGCAAGAGACATGAAAAAACAATACATTCTTGAACAACGCATTGAAAATATTGCAGAAAACAATGAAGATGAGGATATTGATTACACTACTCTTTTTGACCAATTGAGTTTTTATTATGAACACCCAATAAACCTCAATAAAAAGAACATCAAATATGATTTAAAACAATTACATCTTCTTAACGAATTTCAAATCATTGCCATAATTGAGCATATTAAAAGACATGGCAAACTACTTACTATTTATGAACTGCAAACAATAAAAGAAATCACACCAACTGATATCAGAAAAATTATACCATTTGTTGAAGTTAGTGAAGAAATAGATGCTACTCATTTGTCTTTATCAGAAATGTTAAGTTTAGGTAAAAACGACCTTTTTCTAAGGTACTCTAGAGTATTGAATAATGTTGAAGGTCAACAAGAATTATCTGATAGCAACTGGTTAAATTCTCCAAACTCAAAACAAGTTGGTTCACCAGATAATTTATATTTGAGATATAGATTTAAATACCAAAATCACTTAAGTATTGGATTTACAGCAGAAAAAGATGCTGGTGAATCTTTCCTTCCCAATAAAAGAGCAGACCAACTTTTCAATCAACCTACAACTGCTGGGTTTGACTTTTATTCTGCCCATTTCTACCTGAGAGATGTAGGTAAAATCAAAGGTTTAGCTTTAGGGGATTACCACATTCAACTTGGACAGGGATTAACTTTTTGGTCTGGTTTAGCTATGGGTAAAACATCAAATCCTATGGCTATTAAACGAAATCCCATGGGAATAAGGCCTTATGCTTCACTGGATGAAAACCTGTTTATGAGAGGTGCCGCTGTTGCATTGAATTTTAAAAAAATTCATTTTCTTGCCTTTGGATCTAAAAAAGCTATAGATGCAAATATTACGGAGGATACTTTATCATCCGATGGAGACTTAATTGTAAGTAGTTTACAAGCTTCTGGATTACACACCACTGTAGGGGAACTTAATGATAAAGATGCTTTGGAAGAAAATATTGGGGGTGCTGAAGTCTCTTTTCATAATGATTTTTTAACTGTAGGTGCAATTAGTGCAGTCACTTACTATAGAGGTGAAATAAATAGAAACCTATCTATGTATAATCAATTTCAGTTCAATAGCAACATGAATTGGGTAAATGGATTACACTATAGTTTTATTAAAAGAAATGTCAATCTATTTGGTGAAGTCAGTAGAAGCATTAGCGGTGGAAACGCACAATTACATGGATTACTTGCTTCATTACATCCTAATTTGGCGGTATCCCTTCTTTACCGAAAATATGATGAAAATTACCATAGTGTATATGCCAATGCCATTGCAGAAAGTAGTTTCCCAATTAATGAAGAGGGCTTGTTAGCTGGTTTACAGTTTAAACTCAATAATCATTGGGAAATATCAACTTATTTTGATCAATTCAAATTTCCTTGGATGAGATATCAAGTTGATAAACCTAACTCATTTGGGATGGATGGATTTTTACAATTGGTCTATCATCCCAACAAAAAGTTGGACATTTATGGAAGAATAAGACACAGAGAAAGACCATTTAATTCAGCTTTAACATTTGATAGAGATATCCCAAATGTTTCTATTGCAGATCAATGGAATTACAGATTAAATTTCAATGTTCTTATTACAGAATCTATACGACTACGTAGCAGAATTGAATATATGACTTACTTCAGAGATGGAGCAGATAAAGAAGATGGCTTACTATTAGCTCAAGATGTCATATACAAACCAAAAGAAAGTAAATTGTCTTTTACTGCTCGATTTGCATTATTTGATACTGATTCATATAACTCAAGAATATATAGTTATGAAAATGATGTACTATATTATTTTAGGATTCCTGCTTATTACTTTCAAGGTGCAAGATCATATCTAACCTTGAGATATCAGTTCAAAAAGGGAATTGACTTTTGGTTAAGATATGGAAACTGGTTTTACACCAATCGAACGACAATTGGGTCAGGTTATAATGAAATCAACGATTTTTCCAAATCAGATATTAGAGCTCAATTGCGCTTTCAATTTTAAGCTAAAGCATCTATTATTCCGTTCAAGGTAATACTTGGACGCATAGCTTTAGAAGCTAATTCATCATTTGGCATATAATAACCACCAACATCTTGAGGTTGTCCTTGTGCAGCTATTAGTTCATCATCTATTTGTTGAGCATTCTGTTTTAAGCTATCATATAAAGAACTAAAAACAACTGCCAATTCTTTATTTTCATTTTGATTAGCTAATGCCTCAGCCCAATATAATGCCAAGTAAAAATGACTTCCTCTATTATCAATCTTACCCAATTTTCTTGCAGGAGATTTATTTTCTTCCAACAACTTTTCTGTTGCTGTGTCCAAACATGAACCTAAAACTTTACATTTTTCATCATTATATTTTTCAGAGAAATGTTCTAAAGAAACAGCAAGAGCTAAAAATTCACCTAAAGAATCCCATCTTAAATATCCTTCTTTATTAAATTGCTGTACATGCTTTGGAGCAGACCCACCTGCACCTGTTTCAAATAATCCGCCACCATTCATTAATGGAACAATAGATAACATTTTAGCACTTGTGCCTAACTCTAAAATAGGGAATAAATCAGTAAGATAATCTCTAAGTACATTTCCAGTAACAGAAATGGTATCTAATCCTTTTGATACACGATCCAAACTATAATTTGTAGCATCATAAGGAGACATAATTAAGATTTCTAAACCATCCGTGTCATGATTTTTTAAATATGTATTGACTTTGGTGATTAATTCTCTATCATGCGCTCTTTGCTCATCTAACCAAAATACAGCTGGTGTATTTGTTGCTCTAGCCCTTGACACAGCCAATTTCACCCAATCTTGAATAGGTGCATCTTTAACCTGACACATCCTGAAAATATCTCCTTCGTTTACATGTTGTTCTAGTAAAACTTCATTAGAAGAATTTATTACTTGGACTACTCCAGTCTTACTTAATTGGAAAGTTTTATCATGTGAACCATATTCTTCTGCCTTTTGGGCCATTAAACCAACATTGGAAACACTACCCATTAAGGCAGGATTAAATGCACCTTTCTTCTTGCAAAACTCTATCGTTGCTTTATAAATACTGGAATAGCTCCTGTCTGGAATAACGGCTTTTGTATCTTGTAATTGTCCATTTTTATTCCACATCATCCCTGAACTTCTTATCATTGCAGGCATAGATGCGTCAATAATTACATCACTTGGAACATGAAGATTGGTTATTCCATTATCTGAATCAACCATAGCTAAATCAGGAAGATTATTAACCAATTGACTTAACTCCATGTTTATTTCATCTCTTAATGAAGATGGCAATTCGTTAATCTTTGCAAATAAATTACCTGAACCGTTATTTACATCAACGCCTACTTTTTCCAACTCTTTTCCAAACTTATTAAAGATAGATTTATAAAAAACTGAAACGCATTTCCCGAAAATAATAGG